>Ga0209611_10003814_pt1 | contig 25999 bp, 16 predicted proteins | sample S1TSphgellanicum_3_FD_187693 | JGI IMG/M metagenome (GOLD analysis project Ga0209611, IMG submission 187693) | Host-associated microbial communities from peat moss isolated from Minnesota, USA - S1T2_Fc - Sphagnum magellanicum MG (SPAdes) (version 2) | ecosystem: Host-associated > Plants > Peat...
TGCCGATGTGTTGTCAGATCTGAAAGCTCAACCTTACTGTAGTGCCATCTCTCAATTCTATTCAGGTTGACCTAAATTGTAAGCATAAGAGGTTCTCAGTACTTCTGAAAATTTTGTTTTTCCATGACATGCTTGCTCATAGCAGAGTTGAGTGTTCAGTCTCCTTTGTTACTTTGATTGCTTTCATAACTCTATATGTTTGTACCAGGACTTCAAGGAAAAGTTAAAACCTTATTCTGCCTTTCATAATTGGCAGTATGGAGATTTCTCAATTCTCATGAGAGTTGTTATTTTTTTACCACGTGGTACATGAATTGTTGTTACAACAATTTGTCTCAACAATCATGCAAAGAGAGAGAGAGAGAGAGAGAGAGAGAGGTTTCTAATTAAATGAGGTGTGATGAATGCAGGTAGGTTCAACATTTGAGAGGCTCACAGATTTAAGATGATGAGAATGGGAGTGAAATGATATCTTGTTACAATCATTGATATGCTTTCCAGCAGATTTTGGGGGGTGTTGAGACTAGAATGTTATCAATATCTCTGGTTTTAACAGATTCTTACAGATTCCTCCAATTTTTTTGCATGGCAATGATGAGTTTTTTACTTTGTTAGAAGCCTTTTGGAAGTAGTGATTTGTGCATGCGTTTGGTTTATGGTTGAAGATACAAATGTTCAGTGTTTGATCTTTCTTGACCAAGATTTTTGGCATCATGTTCAAGGACCCTAAACCCGGAAACTCAACTTTTGTAAAATATGAACTCATCGAGAAACAAGAGCTATTGAAGTTTCCCATGCCCACAAAGCTTCTATGACCAAGTCTGGATTTTTATATACTTGATAGCCATTAAACATTGCATATTTTGGTTAACTTTGGTTAAATGCACTTTAGCACATAATTTGCTGTATTAACACTTCCATATTTGACCAAAAGTGATAACAAGCAATTGGGAGCAAGTGAAGAATACTTGTGAAGTGAGGAAGAGGAGAAATTCTTTTTGGTAAGGACTCCATACTTTGAATTTTTTTTAATGTTGAAATAGATTCAATTTCCAATTTCTGAATTGACAGAATACCATTGTGTTAATGGGAGTTTTGGATGCCTTACCAATTACATCAGCTTTTTTTGTTGGGGCTAGTTTTCTTACTATGGGTACAGATGTTTTGTGGGAAAAATGTACCAAATTTGCTATATTTTGACAACTTTTTTTTTCTGAAATCGCCATATTTTAAAATTGAGTTCTAATAGGCTTTCAAAATACAGGAGGATTCTTGAAATTCTTTTACTTTTCTCTCTAGCCTGAGCCAAATTTGGCTAATTCCTCTTGTGGATGATTGCCATTGTGGCTACATCACAAAATTGTTAAAAAAGAACCCTGAATCCAATATAATAATTTTTAATAGGTATTTGAATATTAGAATTGAATTGAAGAAATTGCGAGAGCTTCTAAGTTCTGAACATGAATTCTTGTGTATATTCTCAACATAATCACATTATCATTATATATGTGCCCTCTTTTATGAGTCTAGTTTAAAGAATTTATTACAAAATCACCAGAACATATTCATGTGATTTGGTGTGTTGTGCACTTAAATACCATTATTTTTATCCGAAATCTTTTGTTGCAACTTTTGTAAACAATATTATGTAATTCTATCAAGAGTTGCCATTTGAGTGTGTGGGCGAGTGCTTCACCTATAGATTTTGTTGCTCGTGAAATAGTTTCATTAGTATGAGTAAATTGTCCAAGGAATGTTTCTAGAAAAAAAATTCTATATAAAATAACACTAATTTGATCTCTTTGCAATCATTGGTAAAACTTTTGTGGAAGTTTTAAAGGTAAATACTTGTATAGAGTTTCATTTTTCCTTACTAAATGTTAATTTGATCAATATATTATGAATGATTACAAATAAATAGATGATTTTTATTTATTTTTGAGTGCATGTCATATATTACTAAATGAATGGAACAACTCATTTCACACTTAAGATATATCAATTTTAATTTTATTGATTTACGATTTGAGATCCATCTTACATCCAATTGAATTTTTTTAATTGTTTAGGCAACATTGTGATCCATTAATTTGGAACACATTGTAGTTTTTAATTTACTGTGAAAGGATGCAACAGAAGACACAATTGTGAAATGAAATCCCATATGTTTGTAAATAATCAATTTAGATTTTGTAGAATGCCTAATCCATTGACACGATTCATGAGTCTCCTAATCCACTTTTGACTATAAAGTTTGTCCAATCAACATACATACTCACATTATGTGTAGGGTAAACCCTAAGGTGGGGCCATTCTCAAAATAAGGGGAGGTGATAGCCAAGTCCATCCCCAAATTGTGGAAATGTCCCCCACCACTAGGCATTACCCATAGTAAAGCACATCACAAAGGTTATCATGACCCTAAGCATATATAGATCAAAGGCATAGGAGGGGGATGGTTCTACTTCTTATGCCTACTCCTTTAGAGTGACCTTAAGAGGGAGAGAGACCTTCCAAGGCAAAGATTAAATGAACCTAAATATATGTACAGGAGAAGGGCCTGAATACTGGCCCTTCCGTGATTTGAGATCTGTGCCCAAGGCCGGTAGGCCGGAGGAACAGGTGAAAAATCATGGAAGGGCCTGTACAAAGGTCCTTTTCCTATATAAAGCAGAGCTGGGATTTTTTCGCTTCTTAGAAATAGTGACAATCTGGCTGGTACCTTCCGGCTGGTCAGAAGATCCCAATATAGCCTAGCTGGTACCTTCCACCACAGAAGATCCCGCTTGCTGGAAACAGGATTCTTCAAGCAGGTTTGAAGGGAGCTGAAAATACAAAGGAAAATTCCAGGCTTTACATAGATCACGAGGCATAGGAGGGGGAGGATTCTTATGCTTACTCCTTAAGAGTAGGAGAGATCTTCCAAGGCAAAGGTTATAATTTTTTACATAAGTAGATCACAAGGTACAGGAGGGCACAATTCTTAGGTCTACTACTTAATAGTTGGAGAGATTTAAAAAGGCAAAGGTTCTCAAAACTAAACATACATAAATCACAAATGTCTTATGCCTAGAAGTTGATGTAAGATCCGTCACTCTAATATACCCCTCCTATTTTTAAAACAGGGATTTGCTATGGATATAAAGTTTTCTGCAAAATACACTTAAGAAATTTCTTTTGACTGTTGTAGGGTCATGAGATTTTCCATTTTGTAATAGGTAATAGAATATGCCCATGGACCATTGAATCTGGACACCTATGTTGGATGATTGTCTAAAAGAATGTGTATAGGGTGGCCTTTTTATATCATAAAAAAGCCAAAGTAAGAAGACATGTTAGTGAGATCAACCACCCATAGGTGCCAAAAAAAATTGGCCATTTGTTTGAGAGGATCCAGGGATTAACTGAAACTTTTCTGATGTAGCTCTGGGTAGCAAATTTGAATGAAAGCAGAATCAATTGAAAAAATGGATTAGTTGAAAATGGGTGCTCCCTTTGAGGCAATGCTTAGACCTTTCCCTTGGGGTCAGTTTTGTGGATGGGAGAGTACTGGAAGAGTTTTGTGGATGAGAGTGGGTTGGAAGAGCGGATCCAAGCTTGTCAAGCTCTTTTTTAAAAAGAACCTCAAATAAAGCTTCTTTTAAAGCTCGTAAAGCACACTCCAAGAAAGATTCTGAGTGTAATTGGAGGGTATGTTACCAGATGGAATTCTTCCTCCCTCATGGTCAACATGTGTACCTAAACTTTATAACATTGTCCCCACCCACTACCGTAGAGTAGCCACCCATAGTTGAGGAGAAAATTTATTTTGCCCTTCCATCTATGGCTGTCATGGCATGGGCTTGAAATAATTCTTTGAATACCTTACTCAAAGGTCAGTTTTGTCATTGAATAATCCTCAAAATAGCAAAATGAAAATTTGTGAAAATATGAAGTTGACATGTTGAAAATCATTGTAATTATCATAGACTACACTCTGAATAATTTCACTACTTGTATCACAATATAATAGTAGATGATGAAAATAATAATAATTTTCAATTTCTAAAAATTAATTCATTTTTTGAAAATAAATAAGTTTTCGTTTTGTTAATGTGGAAACTGACCCTAGCCAATGGACATACTTTCATGGAACAAGTATAGTATGGTACCATATGTTACAGTTCCCCTTTACTTGTGTGATTGCTTAAGTATATATGGTTACATCATTCCACCTATCCATCATAAGCTTTTCCTTACTTTTGCTTTTATATGACCTTGATTTCAATATTTCAATAAATGTGTAAACCAATGTGCGTTGTGCATGTAAGAGCATCGCCACCACAACACCCATGGGCACTTTCATATTGAATATGAGGAGCAGGGTGACGTGAAAGCCCTTGCTAACTACAAATTTGTCATTTTGGTAGGGTGATATTCATCCTTTCAAAAAAAAAAAAATTGCTTTGGATTGCAACATTTTATTAGTCCAAGTGTAGAGTAGTAAATAGTATATCGATTTCGAAGTTGCACCTTTAAAAGTTTATGAATGGGAGCAAGATGACATTTATCACTAAACTAATATAAAGAGAAAATTTGTCACATGTGATGGAGATGTTCTAAGTGCAAATAATCATTCTACACACCATGTAAAATTGTTAAGTGTAAACCATTTACACTTACATGTCAAAGTTTTTACATTTACATTTCATGTCATGTATATTTCAAGATTTACATTTAAACTTGCACAATGCGCAAGTGTATATTCTTGAAATACAATTACACAACATCATGTAAAATATTTTCATCATGTAAATGTAACTTGCGGTGTAATACCTTGATGAGGGTATTTGCAATACCCATTATTTTTACAATTTATGGTTTGTGATAAAATGAGAGTATTGCATTTCACACTTTTCATTAGGAGCTTTTGTTTTTTAAAACAACAAGACAAAGATCGTAATGATTTAGCAAGATGATAAAAGGCATTTCACTTGAAACAATTTGCTAATGAAGCTTAGAATAACCTTAGGAGCTACAAGATGACCATGACATCATCATTTAAACTTACAAAAATTGTAAATGGAAAATAGCAACATAGAAGAACCCTAAACCCTAAACCTTCTTTCATAAAACCAAAATTTGAAAGGGGTTGCAAAATAATCACAAAAAAAAGAATGAAACATGAGAAAAAAGGTAAGGAGTAAGAAATTCACTTAAAACATGTTGTTGAAACTTTGATCAATGCAAAGAATTGTAAGATCACAGTTCACATTTATGAAAAAAATTGTTGCAAAGTCAATGAGTTTTTTTTATAAAAGCCAAAATTCCAAAAAAAATATTTTAACAAAACCAAATCTTAATACATGTTCCAATTGGATGGCCAAAAATATATAATCATATTAAATTATTTTTTTAATAGCCAAATTTGGCTAAATAGACTTCTAGATGATTGCCACCTCAACTATATCACAAATTTGGAAAAGAAAATTAAATAAAAATGTATTAACATGGTCCTTGTATTGAGTTTAATAATTAGGAGGCGTATATTTTACGCAAAATTATTTTCTACCTATTAACAAATAATGCAAATTGTACTTTCAATATTATTTACAACACATACAATCTATTGTTTCAACCCATTCAAGTTCATTTGAAGATTATATTCACACGTTTTTCTCATCACAATTATTGTTCCCTTGTTTCCCATATTTTAGATTATTCTTGATGGTCATATCCTATGATTAGAATTTTAATTATTTCAATTTTAAAAAATACAACAATCTCATAGTATACTCATTTTTTCCTCATCAATATGTTGCTGTTTTTTAAATTTAGAATTGAACATATCAAACTTTTGCAATATAAAAGTGTAAAAATCAAAAATTACAAACAAGAAAATTTGTGGTATTCAAGCCAATAAAACTTTAAACTACATATTGTGGCTTTATTTTATTTTTCAACAATTTTTTAAGTTTGTGTGTGTAACAACTATCATCCCAACTTTCATCACAATCAATATTTAAATCCTAAATCATTTCCCTCCAAAAGTAATTTGAAAATCAAACTAATCAAATGTTTTAATCTTGTCTTGTTAAATTTCCATCATTCACCTAGTAACATTGCCCTCCCTCCACTTTGGATTTCATTATCGAAATCCTTGCAATAATAATTGAAAAAAATGTTATTCAATTCATTGTGTTAAAGATTTGTGGTTTTGCTTTGCTCTTTCTAAATTGTTGACATCTCTATCTACACCTCCATTTATGGTTATGTTTTCACCCTAACTATTACATTCATTTGAGGAACTAGAACCTCATGTAGTGGTTATATTTTACCTATTTCTACCCCTCATATATGTGTTCCACCACATGTTCTCATTACTACAAATTATGGGTGCAGTTCACTAGTCCTTGATCATTAAACTAGTGAATTCATTGCATCCTTGCTAGGTCCCATTCACTAGGACCAATGAATTCACTCAAAATCTAATGAAATCACTTGGCATATAAGGACCCCTTTTGTTGTAGTGTCTATGCTTCCAATTAGTTCCATCTGTACAATAGTGTCAATAACTTTTAGCTTAATCATTTTTGCAAGAATTTTTTGTTCATGCTCCATAACTTCTTCATCCTAATGATCATGTCCTCTTCCTCTGAAATTCTATGGTTCTTTTTCCTATTTCTCTTGTGTCATTCCACTGTCCTATTCTATTGGACTAAAAGGCTCTAAACTATCTAAATTTTTGTACATAAATATGGAAAGGCTTTCTTGAAAATAAATATGTACATGTTTTATATCCTTCTTCATCTCTCCTATGTGCAACCAAATTCTTTTACATTTCTTTTCTAAATTATGTTTCTACTAGCTCCCACCATTCATTTGGTTCAACATTGGAGTCTTCCATATGTTGCTTGGTGCGTAATATTGAATAATATTACACCAAATCATCATACTCTTCCAATTTGTTCTTTACATATAGATGATCCAAATTGTTGTACCTTTCCAGTAGTCATTCAACTTTGTATTGGTTCTAGACACCTCCTTTTGTACCTTTAATACATCTAGAACTACCTATTCTTTTCTTTTTTTCACTTTTTATTTTTGGAATTCTTTTGTTACAACCATAGATTTCATGTGTATAATTTATATAGACATTTTGTCTATTGTACTTGTTCTTGTCTCATGCTCCTGGAACTAGAGTTCTTTTTCTCTCTCCAAAGCTTCCTTCAAGTATGTTTATATTCCAACAATGTTTTCTAATACTATTGTTTTGTTTCATTCCATACATTTTATTTATTTTTTAGTTCCTACCATTCTTTCTGTTGAGCCATTTATCCCTCCAACTTCCTCTTCATCTTTTTATTCTTTGTGGTCAACTATTGTGCAATGTAGTGTCGTGACGTACGATGTCGTAAGGGTGTAAATCCATAGTAAATTTTATTAAACAAAAAAAACTAAAACCAATCAAACGTAGAAACTAATCAACCAAAAAGAGATGCACACACATATATATACAATGCACAAGAGGAGGCTAAGATGAAATTCTCATGCCTGTAACCAGCCGTCATGTATGAGGCCATGCATACGGGCATGACACAACTTCAGCATTTTTACATTCACCTTCTTTTCCATTTTCATTTTTTGTTTTTTCTAACCACTTATTCTCTTCCTATATTTTTCATGTCCTTCCTATTCCTATATTTGTTCAAGTAATCCCTAATTTTTCTCATATTGTGGTTAATCTAGTTTTTAATGATTACACCTTTGAATCCAAAATTTCAATTTTCAAGTCGATAATAACCATGGCTTGAAACATTTATGCAATTTTATTGCTCTCTAGGACATTAGTTGCCATATCTTTTACATATTAGGGTGTGAAGTTATGTGGTGTCTCTTCTCTAGGTCTATCCCTTAATGATACCACCCTATCCCGCATTTGCAACTCTTGGCCAACCTTTAAAACTTTTCCTTTTTACTAACCCTAGTCTACTATGTGATACCAAAATTACGAGTGATTTATGAACATTGAGTGATGGTTTTGTTAAAACCACTTGTGGTACCTGAGGTTGTTATTGTTGTTGTTAATTCATCTATGTTTATAATGTATGTACATCTAGTACATCATCATGATGAATTTCCATATGTGTATGATATAGGTCACCTATTTCATCATGTTGCTCATGTTGTTGTGCTTGAATTGTTGTTGCCAACTGTGGTGATTCATTCCTCTCTTGCTTCATTTGATATAATTTTTATTTATTTTACTATTTTTGTAATGAAATGTTTTCCTTCTAAACCATAGAAGGAACATGGTGTGTATCCAATTTTGGGATTGTAACTCTAGATGGTCTTGTACTCCACCTCATGAATTTATGAGGTTTGACATCTTCCTTTGAGTTTCCTTCTTTGCTTTGATCCTCCCCCAATCTCAAATCTATTATTCCTCTTCTCCATGGTTCATGGAGATCCCCTCAATGTTCCTCTCCTACCATCCAAAACATGTTGTAGCTCCTCTTTGGTCCTTTTGGGTTTATTTGGGTTTTTATTGTTTTCTTTTTTGTAACCACAAATTATCTTGAAACATGTATCTAAACAGTTGTTCTAGAACCAACGCTAATGACAAGTTACTTTTTTGTCCTTTTGTCTCCTAGCCACTTGCATCTTCTCCTGCATTTTTAACCATCTATCCAATTCACTACACAAATTATTGAACATAATTTTTGCCCATGCCACTTCAATTCCTTCTTCCACTTTCATGAATGTGAATGCATTCTTGTTACTCATGTAATTCACCTTTCCCCTTTGGTACACCACAAATATTACAATTGGGTATCTAATGTTAAATGGCATTTTGGATTTCTAACCATTGTTTTGATCTGCAATTGTGTATGGTGGCTTGATATCATGATAAAACAATAGTTCCTCCACACCATTCTGTTCACCTATCCCTTTGGATGTTCAATGTACCCAGTTTGACATATTCTAAATGCATAAACCATTATTTGTTTATTGATGACATACATTATGCCTCTTCTTCCAAAATAAATCTTAGATCCTTTAATCACAAAAGTATTCAAAAATTCCACTAGAGCTCCAAGATCTAGTTCCTTCCATTCAATGTCCAACAATGTGACTAGACCTACCTTATTAGCCCATGTTTTTTTTCCTTCTCCCATCTTCTTCCACATATATATTCTTTCAACTTGTTTGGAATAACTCTATTTTGTTGGAGTAAAAAACATTATCTTTTCATTTGGGATCCTAATCCCTTTTTGTTACAAAGTCTTTTACTCTATCACGCAAAGATTTTATTTTATTTTTCTTCACTTTCAGATCTTGGTGAGTCTTTCAAACCTAGTTGAAATGGAGTGGTAGACATTGAATGTTGTCATGTTTGATGTTGTTACATCACCTTCGATGCAATGTTTGGAACTTCTTGAAGATCTGATGTTTACACAATTAATTGTTGTGTTACACATACCCTTTTTTCGTCACTTGAACCTAGAATCTCCACTAGTTCTTTCATTATTGCACTTGTTCTTGTTGCAACTCCCAATCTTTTGCTAAAAATGCCTTTCCACAAAGGCTATAACATGAATCGTATTAACTCCTAAATGTCCTCTACAAACCAAAATGTTGCATTGATCCTTGCTTCAAACCTTCTTCCTTCTTCACATTATAATGATGACAATGATTCTAACAATAAAATCGTTATTAATGGCGAAATGTTATATATTGGCCCCCCCACCTATTTCTCCAATTCTTCCTATGCTTCTCATTGTCTTTCAGTAATTTCTTCTGAATACATCTATTTCTCTATCAAGTTCATGCATTCTCTTTCATTTTACAACTTTCTATGTTTATTCCTTCACAATTATTTGTAATCTTTCTATTACGCTCCTCATTCATGCTACAAAACACACTACAAATGCAAAACACGAATGCCTTATCAAGAAACTTCAAATGCTAATAAGAAATTTGATGGCCACTCCATCCTCTTTTTTTAAAGGGCAACCTACCATTTTTGTATTAAATAATCATTTGTTTCAAACATCCCATTCGATTCATGATGATTTTTCTCCTATGTATACCCATGTGGAAATAACTAATGTCCTTTTTATACATCAATGGTCCATATGTATTGTTCTTTCTTTGATCCATCCTTGTATAATTGTAACCACCAATCCATTCATCCTTCATTTTTTCTCCACCATGTGTATTGAGATGTTTTCCAATTTAGTAGTATAGTTAACAAATTGAGATGTTGAGTCAGCCAATTCTTTTGTAGTCATGATTGTCAATCCATCAACCTCCATCTGTGGTTGATGCGTCACCATTTCGCCATCTATATCTTCATCTATTTCACTGTCATTTTTTACTCCTTTTTGTGATTGATATGTTATTTGTGGTTTTTCCCAATATTCATATGTCTATACTTCAAAGTCTTATACCTCATATTTAATAAATTTGTTTGGTTTCAATTTGTTAATATTAACTAGCACTAAATTTGGTTTGAAATTAATAAGTGTCATTAACAATACCTTATTATTAAGTAACACATATTATATTCTATAAGGGCCACCCCATTTTTTAGTGAACTTCCCAAGATGCAATTCACTACCCTTTGAAAGCATACAACAAAATCATTGAAATTGAACTTTTTATATATTATTTTATTAACTCCACAAGTCCCTATTCCATTATCGCGTTTTGGATTTCACCTCAAGTTGTAGTTTGTCTTCTTGCAACTTCTTTAGTTTTAAACCCTACTTGTTAACATTTTTAAAAGGTTCCCTTTTCCATGGTTACTATCGATTATTGGTAGTATGTACTATGCAAGCATTAAAGGATGTAATCCATAAACAAGCCGGTATGGTGTGTTGTTAGCTAGTGTGTTGTCCTATAGCTAATTTGTGTGTTGTTATATATGAAAATAAGAATGTTGGTATATGTTCATCCTGATCCATTTTATTTTGATTTCCCAATTTAATTAACGATGTTTCCAACACCTTATTAATAGACTTTGCTTGACCATTCCCCTATGGATAATAAATAATGGAACTAATATGTTTTTAGTAAAAAATGATTTGTCAAATACTTGATAACGTCATTAATAAAATGCACACCCTAATCTATGACTATAATTAGTGGACATCCAACCTTGGTAAGAATGCATTCATACATAACTTTTGTTATCATTGTTACAATATTTGTTTGTAATGTTCTAGCCTCCACCCATTTTGTTGCATAATCTATGGCCACCAATATTAACTTGTTCCATGTATACCTCCCTATTAATTTTATTGGTCCTAGACAAAATCAAGTCCCCATTTCACAAATGGTTATTTTGGCAGAATTATGATTAACTTAACCAAACTTTGTGTAGCCACCCGTCAAGTGCATTGACATGTGTCACATGATTTGGAGAAATCATTGCCATTTTTATACATTGTGGGCCACTAGTACCCTACATCCAAAATTTTATTTTATGTGATTTTTTGTTGTAAAATGTTCTCCTACTATTCCATGCAATTCTGTCATCATTGCATATGTTTTTATGGTTGACAAGCATCGTCTCAATCTATTGTCATGTCCCATGTTGTACATAACATAATTTTTCATTGTAAAAGGTTCAACCTTTTAGGCTAACCTTTGCTTCTATCATGTAAACAAAGACTCTTCCATTTGTCCTATTTATAAAAGAATCCTAATATCATGTAACTATTTTGGTTTTGTAAAAAACAAATTCGCACCTATGGTTTCTTCTAGAACTTTTGTAGGTTTTGTGGTATTCAGTAATCTAGACAAGGCATTTACAACTACATGAATTTTGTCCAACTTGTAATGACACGCCCCTAAATTCCTTAAGTGACCCAAAAAGAGGTCCTTGAATGAAATGATGAAAAAAGAAAAAAATCATGGCACGCTCTTTAACTTGCAGCACTTCTAAGGTAGGAGGGTGTGTTGGAGCTTCGAGATAGGATTAGGACGAACTCACAAGAAAGAGTTCAAAATGAAATCAACCTGCATAACCAAGAAGAAAGGGTGGTTAGTGCAATTCAAATGCAAGTGGTGTGATGGACCTAGTAGGGATGACCTCAAGCACAAGCTTTACACAACCTGCAACCTTTGGGAGGAGGCACCACTCCCCTCCCTATAGTATATTTTGTGACTTTCCACAGGGGTTACATCCAAATGGCACTTTTCCCATGACTCTCAAGTGGGAGTCCTAAAATTGGGACTCTTGCTGCCTTGAAATTTTATACGCTTATATCTTCCTCAAATCAAGTTTTTTTGGATCATGCAAGGGCAATATCTTATAACATTCAAGAATTTTTTTCCAACAATGTATTGCATGCCCCAATCAAAGATCATTTGACCCCTGTTCTAAAGGGATTTGTGGTCAAGAATAAAATTCCCAATTTGACTCCTAGCCTTTCTTTTTATCATAACTCATGCATGTTAGGTCCAAATTAACAATGTGAGCGCAATTTAGGCATTTTCACTTTGAGACCTTCTCCATGGTATCCTAAAGGCGCAATTTGGTGTTTGTTTATATTTTCAACCAAGGCTTTGAATATTTGGGATTCTCACATGAATCATTGGGAGTCATTGGGCTCAATCTCTTACACTTTCCCCCACATGTGAGAGTGTGTTTCACTCTTGAACACATTTTTTTGGCCTCATGTGCCCTTGCACTTCACACTTAATTGCAAACATAATGTTAGGATTGCAACACTCTCTTCCATTATAATAAGAGGTCAATATCTTCATTATCATTTAAGATTTTCACATTTTCTTTGCATAACATTATTCTCACCAAGCTTGATTTATCTTGAACACTTAATTTCCCATGCAATTGCTTTCCTTTGTTCCATGGCCATCAATTGCCGACTTTTGTGATAGGACCTTGCTTCAAGCTAATTTAAGTGTCCCCAAGTTTTCAACATTTTCTTGGCAAGTCTAATAGGGGCCCAAGGAAAATTGTTAAAATACTTAAATTAGCCTAATTGACAAAGCCCTCATTTGGGAGGTAATTATTCAATCCTTCCTTTCATGAGAAACTCAAAGCAAATTTAATTTTGACTTATTTGACATGATTTCTTTCCCAACCTTACGCCTTGATCACAACAATCAAGCCTAATTAAAAGGCATGCTTATCAAAGTATGAGAAGTGACGTTAGGGCTTTACAAAACCCAAATCCCAAGCTATGTGATTATAGTATGCAAACAAGGTCATGACTTCCCACGTCAGCCACCATTACCAACTAACCCTTTGGGATGCACTTTTAAGCATGTGCATGTCTTCGCAAGCTCACCTTGCTTACCTCCTCTTTTGGGACCAAAATTGTTTTTAACCCCCAAGGTGGGAATCCGATTTTGATTTGAGCTTACGCAAGGAAGTTCCATTTGTCGTATGCCATTTCTATAATTTTTTATAGTAATACTCATTATGTTCATGATGTAATCTCTTGGAAATTTCTAGTCTTTATTTCACGTACAACTTGATGTGATACATTTATGCAATTTCTTCCCCCATTAAAAAGAAGGTGATGTCTTCATCACACTCTATGTTTCTTTTGTTTTTTTGCTGATCTATTATGCAACTTTTCAATGATTTCTTGGACATGCTTCATGTCTGATTCGTTTACCCAAGATCCTCTATCAGATGATATCCTTTCCACTTGACTAAGTATTCCTGCTCCCACCCCCTTAGTTGATTTGACTTGAATATGCCTCCATTTTGAATTCAAGTTCATTGTCAATGAGGTTGGTTGGAGGCTTTGAGTTGTATTTTCGATTAGGCCTTGAAATATCACGTGCGATCAATTTCAAAAATGAAGCATGAAAAATGGAATGACCCTTTAAGGTTTCCAATAATTCCAACTTCTAAATGTTAAGAAATTTTTTTTCTAACACATTGAATGGACTTACATATGGGCCTAAAAATTTGTGGTTCAAACCTTCTGACAATTCAAATTTTTTTATGTTCAACCATACTTCATTTCCTTGTTCAAAATTCACCTTGTGTTGGGACTTGTTTAGATAATCATTGTACCATTTTTATGCCTTTTGAAGATTAGTCTTGGCCTTTTCCCATAAGTGTTTCCTTTCTTCACCAAATCACATGACCATTTGCACTTCCTCACTTGCATCACTTGGGGGTTGCCCATTTGTGACCCAAATCATAGGCATAATTGGTGACTTGTTTATCACCATTTGAAAAGGTGTGACCCTTGTTGTTGAGTGTTCCGAATTATTGTAGCAAAACTCAACTAACTCCAAATGGTCCATTTAATCTTGTTGATTTGCCACCACATAATTCCTTAAAAATTGTTGGACAACCAAGTTCACCCTTTTGGTTTGCCCATCTATTTGGGGTCGGAATGAGGTGTTCATCTTGAACTTCAACCTCACACACTTCCACAAGGTTCGTCAAAACTTATTTGTGAACTTGGGATCTCAATTTGACATAATATCCTTGAGGAGGCCATGATGGTTGAACATGTGTGTGAAGAATAACCTTTCCATCTCTTGGGTTATGGCACTTTCATTAATGGGAATGAAATGTGCCATCTTGCTAAATTGATCCACCACCACCATGATTGCATCAAATCCCCTTGATGGTGGCAAACTCACCATGAAATCCATGGACACACTTTCCCACGACCTTTTAGGAATCGATAACAATCACAACAATCCTACTTGTTTTTTTTTTTAATGTTCAATTTTGTTGGCAAATCAAACAAGTTTTCACATATTCTTCCACATTGTCTTTCAAATTAGGCCAATAATAGAAATGTTATAGTGTTTTTCGCACCATCATGGCCCATAAGGGGCCCATCAAAACACTCTTTCAAGAGCACATCCCTAAGTCTCCCTTAAGGAACATAAAACCAATTTTGCTTATACCACAACAATCAATCTTACAAGTGGAAATGTGATTTGATTCCCTTTTGAATGTTTTGTTTTACTTCCTTGGCAAACTCATAATGACAGCTCATTACTCAAACTTCTTTTTGAAGCTCTGTTTCCCCCACCACTAGAAGAAAAACATGTATTTTCGACTACTCTTTATGACTAAATTTTAGTCGCAAGAGACATTTTGCAACTAAAATCCTTTTAGTTGCCTAAGACAAGTTGCATGTGATAAATTAGTCGCAAATGACAAAGGGTATTATATGAAAGAAAAAATCAACAAATACATTTCATACTTTGACTCCATTGTATACATATTACGACATGCAACTAAGATGCAACTATTTTGGTCACAATTGAAGGCAAATCATGTGCTGCCATGTGTTTTAATATTTGATTTAAAAATATAATAATAATAATTATTTTGAAATAATCTAGGATGTTCAATTCAAATACTTGGATGATTTTATACTATGACATGTGGCCCAATGTAAATATGCCACGTGGCATTAAAACAAATAATTAATAAAATATTAATATTAGATTGGTAGGTACTTAGGTAGGTACATAAATAGGTGTTTATAATTTCTACCTACCTACCTACCTACTTACCTACCTACTCATATAGGTAGATACTTAAATAGGTAGGTACATAGGGTGACCTAGATGGGTAGGTCAAACTAAGTACCTACTTAGTTAGATAGATAAGTAGGTTGGGAAGGCAAGTACTTTAAAATTGTGGATTATTTGTTTATTTGTTTTGGGTTGAGCCTTTTGATTAGCTCAAACCATGTGCACAAATTTTTTAATGTGAAATTGGATGGCCACACCCCCTTTGTTTATATAGTGTTCAAAGTACGAATGAAGAACAAACAATATGGGATAAGTTTTGAAGGTGTAATTTCCTTACAAATTAAGTTGTAATTCCAAAACTTTCTTCATGCCTTACTTTCTTAGTTTTTAGATTTTTAAACGATTCAAGTATTAGATAATTAGATAATCATTTAATTAATAATGATTCAATTTACATATATTTAAATTATAAACTATACACTACAAATATTCAATATTCATTATCAATTACTTAAATAAGCAATGGTTTATTAATATTTAACAAACTAACTATTTAGTTACCCACAAGTTATAATAAATAACTCAAAAATAATTAAATAAATAAAATATTTATTACTTTTTAGAATCTAATCGAATTGCATATAATATAATTGATGTAAAACTAATTTAATGACTATAATCTAAAATTTAAAAACTTAAAATATTTCATTTAAAATTATAAGTAATGAATTAACAATTGTTATTAATAAGTAAATTCTTACATGAATTTTTAAAAAATTACTTACTATATAATTACATTTATTGTTGTAAAAATTATTATAGGTCAAGTATTTTTTTTAAATTGGTAATTATTAACTATAAATACAATAATTTGTTAAACATAACATTAATTTTCATAATTACTGTAAAATTACTAAAAAAATATTTATCATAGATGATGAATCATAGAATTTTTTAAGATAATAATATTATATAATAATTAATGAGATTAAAATCAGTAAAATAATTATTTTAACAACACTATAATTTTTCCAATTTTTTAATTCAGGTTTGAAGTTATAAATTAATGAGTGTGAATAATTATGTTCAATTACAAAATAAATCTTCACATACTAATTAATTCTTATCTGAAGTAATTACAATGATTTTAAAGTAATGTCACATTAATTTAATTAAATGATTTCTTCTAATATAAGAATATAAATTATATAATATACAAATCTATGTTATAACAATAATTATTTAGTGTCACTTAGATTTAATAAACATAATCATTTATAATTATTTATAAAAGTGATTTATTATGGATAACACTAGTGGAAAAAACCCTTGAAACTCAATCAATAATTTTTTGAATTAAAATATAAATTTAAGATTTCAAAATAGTAATTTAGAATTCAAATATCAATTTTTAGATCAAATAAGTTTTTTGAAGTTAAATAACAAATTTCAGAATTGAAATGTCAATTTTCAGATTCAAATAATAGTATTCAAAATTAAAATGTCCATTCTAAGACTCAATTAATAATTTTCTGAATTGAAATATTAATTTTGAGATCCAAAATAATAATTTGGAATTCAAATTTTCAACTTTCAAGTCAAATAATTTTTTAAAATTTAAATTAAAAACTTCAAAATATTCAAAATTGAAATGTCCATTTTAAAATTCAATTACTAACTTTCAGACTTGAAGTATTAATTTTGAGAATCCAAAATAATAATTTGGAATTTAAATTTGAGGTGCGAATCAAATGATTATTTACAATTTAAATGAAAAAATTTCAGAACTGAAATATAAATTTTCATATTCATATTAAAGTTTTCAAAATTAAAATGTCCATTTTTATGATTAATTAATAATATTCTGAATTGAAATACTAATTTTTGGATTCAAATATATTAATTTAGAATTCAAATTTTTTTAAAAAATCAATAAGTCTTTTTGAATTTAAATTCCAATATATTGTTCAAATCAAAATTTTCAAATTCTAATTCTAATTTTTTTTTAAAAATTAAAATAACAGTTTTTATAATTGAAATATCAATTTTCAGATTCATTATATGAACAATATACATATGTATGCATATTATATATATATATATATATATAATACATACATTAAAATACACCCTTATGTCATTGTAGAATACGTTTAAGATGCAACTAATTTGGTGATTATTGCGATTAATGAGACATATTAACCTAATAATGGATGAAAATAAATGTAAAATTGATGCAACCAATAGGATGAAATTTTTAATAGTTGCATCATAGTTGTGAAAATGATCAAAATAGTTGAAAGTTGGTCTTGTAGTTGCAAATATTCCCAAATCTAGTCACAAACGACTACAAGTTGCATGTAGTCATAAATGGAGTGGTTACATTTTGGTTGATTTTTAGTAGTGCACATAAATCATCCTAAGTTGGTGCTTTTGAGTTAGCACATCAAGCACCACATTATCTTTCTCGAGCTTGCATCGAATGTCCATGTTGAACAAGGCCAATGTGTCTTTCCATCTCACTTGATTGGATGACAACTTTTGTTGAGTTGTGAAGTATTTCAAGATGACATTGTCAATCCACACCACCATATCCTTAGAGCCTATGTATGGCCCCAAGTTTTGAAGCAATGTATCATGGGCCACATTTTTTTTCATGAGTTGGCCACCTTTGTTATGTCTCACTCAACTTCTTGCTTTTGAATGCAATTGGCCTTCCATTTTGCATTAGGACTCCCCCAATTGCAAAGTTAGAGGCATCAAAATGGATCTCAAAATCCTTGTCAAAGTTGGGCAACTTCAACACCAATGCCTTCACCAAAATGCCTTTCAAGGTTTCAAAGGCCTCATTACACTCTTCATCCCATTCATAAGTTCTAGACGACTTCTTCAAAAGGTTTGTCAAGGGTGTGGCTATATTTGCAAAGGTCTAGATGAACTTGCAATAATAGGAGGCCAATCTTAAGAATAATCACAATGTTGGCATTGACCTAGGTGGCTCCCAATCCAAAATTGCCTTCACCTTGTGGTCATCCAACTTCAAGCCTTATTGGGTGATCCTATGTCTAAAATAGTCCACTTCTGTCACCCCCAATTTGCACTTTTCAAACTTGGCATACAATTTGTTTTCTTTTAACCTTTGGAACACCTTTCGAAGGTGTTCCACATGCTTTTCCATAGAGTTGTTATAGACCAAAATGTCGTCTATATAGATGATTGCAAAATCATCAAGCCACTTTCAAAAAATGTTGTTCATGAATGTGCAAAATGTGGTGGGTGCATTGGTTAGTCCAAAAGGCATCATTAAAAACTCATAAGAGCCATACCTTGTGCAGCAAGCAATCTTCTCTTTATCCCTTTCCACAATTTGAATTTGGTAAGATCCCAAATGTAGGGCAATCTTACTAAACATGTAAACTATTATGAAGTCATGCTCTATAGACAATAGTAACCACCTAGTTATTTTCATTGAGACCTGTGGTTTGTTTACCAAGTAGACTAACTAGCCATATGATTTACATAAAATACATATTTATTTCCCAACAAATAATGCCTAAACTTATACAATGCAAAGACCATAGCTAAGGCTTCCCTTTCTGTGGTGCTATAATTTTGTTCAACATTGTTAAGAAGTTTGGAAGCATACACCACTGGTTGATCATTCTTCCTTGTGATGTTATTTAAAGTTCCCATAGCCAACAATGTTGCATATATATGTGAACATAACATTCCATGTCCCAATTTGGTGGTATTAAAATTGGTGCCTCCATGTATGTCTACTTTATGAACTCCCAAGCTTTTTGACATTCTTCTATCCACAAAAAACCTTATGTTTTATGTGTGAATTTAGTAATTGGAACCATAATTGCTACAAAAATCTTAATATGACGTCTATAAAACTATGCCATTCCATTGAATACCTAAATCTACAATGAATTCAATGGTATGTGCATGTTCATTGTTGCTTGTATTTTCTTTGAATTAAGTAGTTAATTACCCTCTTTTCAAATAATAAATCCAATGATCATTTTTTTTTAAACCATGAAAATGCATTTATGGGGGTTTAAGCTAATTATGTATTCCATGCACTTTTGAAAGCATAACATGAGCTTTTACAAGTGAATTTCTATGTTCATATATACTATGAAATCATCCAAGAATATTTTCATAGAATTTGTCTAGATATTTTTGGAATGTTTTTGTGATAGCTTTTTGAAATGTTGGAGGTATATTCTTCACTTTAAAAGGCATCACCCTCCAAATAAACACTCCTTAATTTGTGACAAATAATGTCTTATATCTATCTTTTGGAATTATGAATATATGATGGTACCTAGAATATTCATCCAAAACTGAATATGCTTCACATCCTACCATTGTGTTAAATACTTCATTTGTGAATGGTAATGGAAAAGGATCATTTTTTGTTGTTGAATTTAACTTTATGAAGTTTACATAGATTCTGAACTTCCCATTTTTCTTTGGCACTACCACAATTAATGACAGCCATGTGGCCTCCTCCACAAGTTGTATGAAACATGTTCCTAATAATTATCAATGTCTTATTTCATTACTATAACATAATTTGGATTTAACCTATACATGACTTAATGTGCTAGTGGTATGGTTATATCCAATTCAATTATGTGCTAAACTAATTTTAGTGGAATGTTTTTCAAATTTTTGTATGTCCATGCAAAAACATCCTTGTATTCTTGAAAAAGTTTCCCCAACTCTAGTACCTTCTTTAAAAGTAACTAAACATTCACCTTCACCATTTATGGTTCCTCTTTAGTCCCCATATTTAGTTTTGTTAAATGATGCTCCTCTGTTAATGTCCATCCAACTATTTGCAACTTTTGAGCCTTCATTTTTGTTAAAGGGTGTAAGCATTGTAACATATGCCAATTGGTCATCCCTACTAACAAATCAAAGTAGATTTGGAATTTTTTTACTTTCTAAGCATTTTAATCATGCCATATATTTTGGGAGGTACTTATCATATTAAATAAGTTCTATATATGGTCATTATTATTATATGTTATTATTCTCATTAATTAATTATTTTATTACAATTTTATTATTTTGGTTAACATTGCACATTCTCCTAATCAAGTAATTCAAATAGTGTGTTACTAATGTTTGAGCCATTATGCACCTTGATACACATTTTTTGGAATTTGAATTTTTGGATTATGACAATGGGAAGTCCTTCAAAAGTAAATTTTCCAAAAATTCAGATTTGGCATCCAAAACATATTTTATAATATTATATTAAAGTGCATTGCATGTGTTTAATTCATTAAATCATGCCCCAAACCCTTTCAAAATGCAACACATGAGTGAAAATTTCAAATTATTACTTTTTGACCTTTCAATATACTTTCTCACATTGTGACCAATTGACAAATTTTGCAAAGTAGATTGAAAGTAGGTTTTTAAAAAGATTGATACAACTTTTGAAACTTTCAAAAACTTCACCATATCACATTTGATGGCCTCATGTAGTTCAAAAGGACAATTTCATAAGGCATCACTTACTTTCTAATATACTTGTCATAATTTTATTTATTTATACATGTGAAGACTATTTTTTGGGTATATTTTAACATGTTTTCACCCCATAATTTCACCTATCTAGAATTTCCCTTACGAATGTTTGTACTTGTCATAGGCACAAAAAGAATTAAACAACCAAATTTTCAAACCACATGAACAAAGGCATGCCTAGTTTTAAATCCAGGTCATAGAATCAAAAAATCAAAAGTAAAAACACAATGTGTGCACGATATGAATATAAAAGGACATTATATTACAAAAACATGACAAGAACATAACAAGAGACAAAGATACATACCCAAAATTAGTGTTGAACAAATTAAAGATAATGTGAGATTTTACCTTTATTTATACCCATTGGGCACCTAGTTCAAGGAAGTTTTTCAAAAAACTTGCAACCTACACGTGGCCCATGGTGACCCATGTGTGGCCCATGTCCATCCATGTGAAAATTAATAATGAACTATGAGTTAATTTAAAATTAACTAAAAATGAATTGAAATTTAATTATGAATTAATTAAAAGTTAATTGGAAGTGAATTAAGACTTAATTTAAACTTAACTAATAGTTAATTAAAAATGAACTAGAAGCTAACTGAGAGTTAATTAAAAATGAATTGAAACTAAACTAAGAATTAAGTACAAATCAATTACAAGTCATGGATGAACATTCATAGGAATGCTCCATGGTGTTGGCATCTAAAACATGTAGTTGTTAGCTATAGGGGTTACAATGCCTTTGGCATTACCGAATTCCCTCCCTTTTTTTGCTTGAGCCTTGGGAATGGATTGCATCCATAGATATAATTGATGTTTTCCATTTGGTTTATCACACCTTTTGTTCATACCACCATATTCCATATGTTCTTCATGTCAATGTCAAGTGTGTTTTGTGTATTCCTTTAGTTCATATGGCCACTAATTCGTTCAACATTATAGTTTGACATGCATTTTTGCTCTTCCTTTCTTGGTCTTTGTCATTTTTTCCAAGAGTTGGTGAGAAAGCAAAAAACTTGCACCCACTTTTGTTAATACATAGTAGGGGATTGGGAGACATTACACAAATAACACATGATTCAAACTAGGGCTTTAGTTTCTTAAAGATATTTGGAAATGGCTTTAAATCCTTCTCCACCTCCATTAACACAATTACATTGGGCACAAGCACTTGCACATGTAGGGAGTATGTTCAAACGGTGTGTGCATTAGTTTTAAGCATTTCATCGATCCCATCTAATGACACCACAATAACCTTTTGGTTTTTTCACCCATTGACAAAGGTTGACATACCTTTTTTTGTTAATAATTTCCATCCAAAGATAGCAGTTACTTTAGATCGGAAAACATTTATTTCTACTTAACACATTCACCATGTCTTTCATTTGGAGATTATTTTGTACCAAAGGATTCTGCAAGTGGTTGTAAATTTTTTAAAAAATATGTGAACACATTGAACATAATCATGTTCCCCCATTTATATTCACTATGAGAAATCACATTTGCCAAAATCACACTAATTTACAACTAAAATTGAAAAAAAATTCATATATAATTGTTATGCAACTATCCCTTGGGTATTACAACTATTGTGCAACAATCCCCTTAGAAATATGGTGTATTAATAAATAAATTACCACATTAGAAAATTGGTTAGTTGTATTATAGTTGCAAGTGAGTTGAAAATGGATCTTTTATACAATAATTTATACACATCATACATACATATATAATCAACCATGTTTGATTTTTTAAGAAGTTGCATTGTAATTGCATGTGGCAACTACTTAAAAATTATTATAAACGTGTCATTAAAACAACAACATGTTGCAATTAGTCTACAATGTACATACATGTGATCATGCCATGTGTCCACATTTCCATCACCCATTATGGGATACATTTGCAATTAGTTTTCAAATATAATTCCCATTGATGAATTAGTATGGCCACTAGTGCGCCACTACTAAAATACTATTATTCAACTATGTTATGATTATAATACAATTATTTATAACTTAATAAGGATACATATTCATCATTTATTTATATTTTCATCATATGTGTTTCATTTTGAGTGATTTAAAATGTTACAGGAACATTACTTCAAGCAATGAAAAAATAACAAGAAAGGAAATAAGCTTTTCAACACGTTTTTTTTTCTCTCTTTAAACCCCTCCTACTGGGAGATCAATATTTTGAAAAAAATTTAATGTCCAAAAATCTTCATAATGCCACATATCAAAGTTTAATAAATGGATGATAATTAATGAAATCAACATGACATCATGTGTGTAGTTATAATGGAGTTGCATAGTAGTTGAAAACGAGTTGTTTTGACAAAGTTGCAATTGAGTTACGATGAATCACAACTGTGTAACTCATGCAACTTGACCATTAACATTCACAATGTATAAATACAATAAATTGCAAGTGTCCTTTGCAACTCAAAAATTAGTCACAAGGCTACTTGCAAAACACCTTTTTTTTTCATAGTGATTCTGTTTGCTTATGATATTGTGACTATTAATTTTGAAAAAAAAATCAATCACATCAAGGCCATCATGATTAAAAAGGTCACCTATCAGTTGGTTGTTCACACATTCAGCGTTCGCCATTCAATTCAAAACATATTTGTGGAACATTTTAGTCTTCATTATTTTGGTGTGTCAACATGAGGAAGGTGTGAAAAGATGCTCCATAGGGTTCGTGCTATGTTGGAATTGCATCCACATTGGGTGTTATTATAAGTGGATGTTTATAATGCATTCAATTCCGTATCATGGACAACTATTTTTCAAAAGTTACAATTTTTTATTAATACTTTGGATTATTTTTTCCCATTTGTCTAATGATTTTATGCATGCCCATCCCCACTATATTTTTTATAAGTTTTTCAACATGAGGATTTCATAATCATTTCGTCTGAGTTTAGTGAACAACAAGGAAATCTTTTAGGTGGAATGTTGTTCATTTTAACACATCTTCACGTTTTTCGCCCTACTATAATAACCCACCCTACTTGGTTTTTTCTTTTGCACTCTAATGATACACATATTATTGTTCATATTTCAAATGTGGTATCCATTTTTTTACGATTATAGATGGAGTTTGCAACATTGGGACTTTCCATTTAGTTGATGAAGTGTGTAACTTGGTCTCCACATGGATTAAACCTGTCCATATCACTTCCTCCAAGTTTTTTTACACATAACACAAGTTTTTGTATTTTAAGGGCACTAATGGGTTCTATGCCATTTGTGGAATTCTTTGTCATAGAGACATTTCAAGAGGATCCCATCACCATAGTTTAACCTTCCGATGCTTGTAAATCCACAAGCAACCTTTGTGATGTTTTTATTTTGTTATGCTTAATGCCAAGGTTTTTTACTATGTATCATATTTTTGTTTCTAAATATTTTGTAGCATTACATCATGTTTGATTTGTGTATTGTGATTTTATTGGGCATGGGATTTTTCAGCACTATAGTGAGTCATTTGGCTTGTTAACATGTCATTTAACCTACTTTTTCATGGGGACTTGGCCTTCTTTTAATGGTTCAACTTGCTGCCCTCAACTTCTTGGGACGTTGGGCTTTGATCACTCTTGCATTTGTTAGTTGTTTCTAATGGAATGATCACCTTATTTTTCTTGATGTGGTAATACATGTTGAGATCGAAATTTTTCCCTTCCAACTGGCATTGTAGGATATTTGAGCTTTATTACCCTAGGTTGTCCATTTTCATGTCACCCCTTTTGAGAATATTGTGGTATAGTTGTATATTCATTTATAAGCTTTTTTGATGAATTACTTACATGAGCAAAAGTTTGTTAAACTTTTAGGATATTTTCCTTTAGATGCCACACATGCACATTTTTTATCATGTGCATGTCCAACCATAGGCACTTGGTGATTAGCCCATCCTACCACGCCTGCATTTCGTTTGTCTTCTATTCACTTCTTCACAACGTCACATACCCACCTTGATTTTTCACATCCTATAGTTGCACATCTTTCATGTTGTCAATGTGGACATGCCATTGATGATTTGGGTATCCATGTGCTTTAATGCCCATGTGGGAGCAAAATCATTACAACCCATGACACTCTTTGGGATGTTGTCACAACTATTGCTTTGAAGAGTGTGGAACACTCGTACGAAAAAATAATTCCCACCTTTTCCTACGCCACATTCGGTGACAAGTTGATATTCTTATCATTGGAGACAACTTTTGGGCGTAAGTAGACATTGTCATAGTTGATTCAATTCGCCCAAATATGGTGCATCATCAAAATCCTTTTTAGTTATCACAATGCTTATTTCTTATTATATTGGGATGTATTCCTCATCTCTTCCACACATTGCAACTAATGCATTTCTATTGTTAATAAATTTATGGCAAACAACACCGTCTTCATTTATGGTTTTCTATTTTATTTGTGTGTTAATGGTGTCTTGATTGTTATGTTTTTTAATGGCTTGTGTTTTCATACTTTTATTTTCCTTGTATTTCTTATGGTTGAATTCCCACCCTTACTCTTTTATATACATGATTTTTCTTCTTTTTCTTTTAATTAACCATATATAGGTAGCCACAATAAGAACCAACAACCATCAGCACACCATCCATTGGAAGCCTTTTATGAACATTATGACTCCTTGGTTGTGGATGAATCCCATCTGAGTTGGTGTTGAGAATCACCATGGTAACCTATCCAAAGGATTAAGGATAGAGTTTGTAGCTAGCTAGGATGAGATAATAGGTTACTTAACTAGGTAAGGAGATGCTTGAGATGATTAGAACCTTAGTAAGGGGCTAATGGGCAAGAAGGTAGGTAGGTAAGCTAACCACTGTGGTAAACTAAGGAACCAGAACTGAATGGAAAAGTGTTTCCTGTCCATCCAGTTTTCATCCTTCATGGTAGCTGTTGGTTCAACCTGGCCCCTAGGGTAAGTAGCCCATGCA
>Ga0209611_10003815_pt1 | contig 25999 bp, 14 predicted proteins | sample S1TSphgellanicum_3_FD_187693 | JGI IMG/M metagenome (GOLD analysis project Ga0209611, IMG submission 187693) | Host-associated microbial communities from peat moss isolated from Minnesota, USA - S1T2_Fc - Sphagnum magellanicum MG (SPAdes) (version 2) | ecosystem: Host-associated > Plants > Peat...
GTACCTTGTCTTTTGGCGAGGTTATCCTCCTTCTGAAGCTACTTGGGAGCCTGCTGGAAACCTAGTTCATGCCCAAGACTTAGTTAATCGGTTTCACCAACGGTATCCTAACAAACCGGCTCCATCTAGAAGATGTCGCTTGAGGAGAGGATAATGTCATGGCCTAGGATATTTTTGGATACTTTGGGTAATGTCATGTCCTAGGATATTTTGGGATACTTTTGGCAATATCATGGCTTAGGATATTTTGGGATACTTGGGATACTTTTGGCAATATCATGGCCTAGGATATTTTTGGATAATTTTGGCAATATCATGGCCTAGGATATTTTGGGACTAGTATGGTTCAGGGTTATAAAAGGAGATAGTATGGGGAACAACCCTTCAGCAGATCAACACCAATTGATGGATCAATAAAGCTTGTCTTGTCTTGTAATTCTCCACTTGTTTGTAGTCGGTTCATAACATGTGGAACACCATCACAAGCAATAAGAATGTTCAGAGCTCTAAGCTCAAAAATAATAAGTTCATAACTTTAAGCTTTGAGAAAGTTGAAAAAGGAGAGGGTGGGTCACCATCGCCAGTAACAAGAAAATTCAGAATTTAGAACTCAAAGACAACAAGAGAGTTCAAAGCTCTAAGCTTTAAAAAAGTTGAAAGAGGAGAGAGGGGGGTGCATCATTATCCCTAGGAGCAAGAAAGTTTAGAATTCTAACTTCAAAAACAAGAACCACAAAACTTAGAACTTTAAGTTCTAAAAGAGTTGAGAGAGGAAAAAAAGGGGTGGATCACCATCACCAATAAGAGGAGAGCTTAGAACTATGAGCTTGGGATAGCAAGAAAGTTCATACCTCTAAGCTTTGAGAGAGTTGAGAGAGGAGATGAGGGGCATTGGATTGCCATCACCAACAACAATTTGGGTCAAGAAAAGAGAGAAACTACAACAAGAAATAGCCTAGGGTTGAGAGTAATTGCAATCTAGGTCTAGAAAAGAGAGGGGGTGCCAATTGCCATCGCTAATAACAGGAAAGTTTTAAGCTCAAAACTTAAAGACAATTGACAGAAAAAATAAATGCATCGATCACCATCACCAACAACTATGAAAGATTAGATATTGATGCCCCCATTAAAGAAAGAGGAGCAAAAGAGAGACAAAAGACGAGATTAGTAAAAGAGAAAAGAGAGAAAGTAGCAAGACAAAAAAAGACAAAACAAGAGATGAAAAAAAACAGCAAAAAAGGGGCAAAAGATGAAAGGGAAAGACGAAAAAGAACAATAAGAGAGAGAGGAGAGATGAAATAGTTAAGAGAGACTAGAGAGAGGACACCATCACCATTGCCAATAGTTGTGAAAGTTTAGACATACTTACAAACACAAGCACAAACCACGGATGAACAATAATTGGAGAGCATGAGCTCAAAGAAGTTTAGAACTCCCAACGTGTTTGGGAATCAAATGTTTGGTGAAGGTGACAAAAAACCCACACCCGTAGACATTTGGGAAGGGGTGATGGATTTGGTAAATGGGAATATGTTTACCCATTACCGTCAATCTTTAAGCCCTATTGTGCATGCAATTTGAGCATTATGATCAAAAGTGAACCCTTACTTTGAGCAAATGTTTCATCCAAATTTTCATCTTGTTCGATATGGGAGAAGATAACATTCATTGGTGCCCAAGGTAGTGTTTGGTTTTAGGTGATTCAACAAACCACCATGGGCTACCATGTGTATGATCCATTAAAAAAAAACCCCCAACTTTGAAGCAGTGTATTTTCTTCATTTTTTATTGATTTTGAGCAATTTAAACAACCATGGGTGTGCTTGCTAGGGGGCTACATTTTATCTTTAGAGTGTAAGTGGAAAGGAGGTATATTGAGTGAGATAGAGGTGACTAAAATACTAAGTGTTCAATCTTCGACCTGTTTACCCTATATGCATTATTAACAAATTCTTGCAAATAACAAATTTTAAAAAAAAAATCCAATACAAAATGTAAGGCAATAATTAAATCATATGTACAAGCCCACCAATTATGCATGTACAACTTCACCCTGGAAAACCCATTTTTAATGTTTATTGATAGGGTTGTGCAAATATGATCGGTGCCTCACCTAGGTTCAATTCGCATGTCCTTTGCTACTACTTATGGAAGCTCAACCCTCCCCTCAAAGCTAGGTGATACCTTGTCACCATTTTGATAAATTATTTGGTAATATCATGTTGAACTGACTTTGCAAATATGTATTATATTGGTAGTGTCCAAACTATCAATTACTGGTTTTGGGACATGTTCCAAATTTTTCTTATTTTGACCTTTGGGATGTGGGATGTAAAAACAACTCAGGGTGGCATGCGACATAACTAACAAAACTCTCGAGTCTTTTTAATACTATGGAACAATCTCAGTAGGGACCAATCCACCTAGAAACAAAGCAAGCTCATAGGGTGAGATTTCAAAGTGTACATTTTTCAAAACTAAAATATGAAAATAAATCACATTTGATAAATCAAAATGAAGCTTTAATTGAATCAATTGATTTCAAGAGAAATAAAAGGAGTTTAGCAAAGATGATGTCAACAATGTTTTGAGTAAGAAATGATGATGCCTTCCTTGCTTTGAGGTCCTCATGCCAAAGGGGATATCTAAGGCACATGGGACATGAGGCCTTCCATCCACTAAGAACACTTCTTTGCACCGCAATAAATAAATTGTCTTGCACAATATGTTTTGGATGAAGTACAAATGTTTATGCCGAAGTGGGCTTGTAGTGTTGGCAATTGTGCACAAGATCCAATGCTTGTAAAAGGCATTGCATGTCAAAGTGACTTCTCTCTTGATTGCCCAAGTGCTTGCATTTAAATAGTCTCTCTCTCCTTATACTATCTTATTTTTCATGTTTATGAGGGAACATAATTTTTGGCAACTTTTAACAAAGAAAAAAGTTGAATTTCATTTCTTGAAAATCCAATGTTATCTTTCTTGTAATTTCATTGAACTAAAATGAAGTGGGTAGCATCAAACTATTTAGCCTCAACTCATGAACAGAAGAGAAAATCTCAAACTTTGAATATTAATAGCCCTAAAAATAATAATTTAAAGTTTAAAAAGTCAGGCAGGTGTGGGGAGGGGATAGGGGGGATTTTATTTTATTTTTTGGGTTTTTTTGTGAAGGGTAACTAAGCAACCACATATTGAACAAAAATATGCCCATTCAATCAATTAGAAGTAGCAAAAAGTGTACCCAGTCTTTTTTTTCTTGAAATTGTGTCCACCTCTATAATCCTCTCCTTCTCCCTCTGACCTCCTGCTATCCCCTTCTCCTTTTGGTTTTTCTACCATCTCTTACTTTGTGGGTATGTGACAAATTTTCTTGAAAATTTAAGTGATTTCATAACACAAACTCCTTCATTCTTTATTTAGATGGCAGATTGCTTGCAAATTAGATGTTTTTATTAGAGTATAGTAAAATTTATATTTTCATTAAGGTCATCTCAAAGGTGGGGTGCTCCTAGCGGTGGATAATTATGACGAGATTACAAATCCAACTGTTAAATTTATTATTTACACATTCAAAAGCTTTGATACAAATGCTAGAAAAAAGTCGAGCAAAGGACTATGAGATAGCAAAACTAGATTGAGTGGGCATGTGTTATCTTAGGTTAAATCCAAAGTTTCATTGATAAAATAAAATAAAATAACATGATATTAATTCATGCATCATAATATGGCATTCACAACGACAAAGCTAAATATTCATAAATAATATTCAAATCAAATTGTGGTTCTTTGAATAAGAATGAAATCTTACAATTTTTGAAATGCGATTGAACATAACAATGTCAAAGGGACCAAACATTGAAATTCATGAATCAACTCTTATTTAATTTCCAAGTTAGCCCTAAGCTACCCACCTATGATTCCCACCACCTTCATTTGTGTAGTCTTGAGTGTGATAGCTTAGTTCATCAAGTAGAGACTCATTAATGCATGCACATATTTGATCAAAACCTCACACCAATTCAAGTAAAAATTCTTGGTTAAACCATTTGAAAGCCGTCATAAGTTTAGTTTGAATTAGATTATTCTTTTTGCTATAAATCACATAAGGGACACAAGCTTAATCCATGCACATCAAGATCTAAGAGTAAGAAACATGGGTCCATCTTTATGTCATAATGAGGGATGTCAATGATCAAGAATTGCCCAAATCTTGGTCTAGTTCTTGGGATGGTTTTAAGTTTGATTTTCATGTTGGTTCTTGGGGGGGATGGGGACGGGTTGGTTGTCATTATGCATTATTATTTTTCATTAGATGCATAAAGGGGTATTTTTGGGGTAATTATGTGAAGCTGCTTTAATTTTTTTCAATTTATTATTATTTATATTTACATGTTTAAATCACCTTAAACTTAACTTAAATTTTATGTTTGCATCGAATGTTAACACCATATATTATAATACAATGGTGGCTTCAACACATGTCTGCAAAATAATTAATTAATTTTGAAGATTTATTTCTGAAAAAATAATATTCATTAATATTTCAAAAGATTTTTGTTGCATTTTTTTAATTTGAAAATTTCAGCACTTCTAAAAATAATAAAATTTGTACCAAAGTTGCCAAGGTAGTATGGTTGTTGGAATTTTTAGTGTTATTTGAAATAATGAAAATTGATTAAGGAAGGAAAGTAATTGTGCATGATTAAAGAAACATCATGCATGAAATGTTCAAATTTAATTCGACAAACACATCAACAAACACTTCAATATCATATCACTTTTCAAATGATGAAGATCATGTTTAACACCCACAAAATCATAACAAACAACAAACATTTGGTTTGTTTTCAAAATAAAAAATATTTTAAAAAACTTTGTGACTTTAGAATTAAGGAAAATAAAGTGTGCATTGAAACCCAAGTGGATCACCAAGTTGCTGCATTTGGGCATCCATCAACTCCTTCATCAACTCCTTCATCAACTCCTTGCTTTCACCAAGTAAATATCACCACATTAATGATATTTCATCTATTTCGAATTTTTAATATAAATTACAATTGAACCTACTAATGACTAATACTTATTATAAGTCTCTTGTACAAAACATGTATTTAATTAATTCTAAACTAAATTGTTAATTTTGAACTTTTAAAAAATTCAAAATTTACTAAATACATGATACAAATATGTTATATTTTTTCTAATGACTATTATTAATGCATATTATCTTATGTTAATTACAATTAGATCTTGAGAATAAACATAATTGTAATATAAAACTAATTGCATTTTTGTTTTTACTCAACAACTAATATATAAAACCTCATATTTTTACTTGCGTACTTTTCAATCACAAAACAAGTGGACATCCCCCCAGGGCTAGTTCCAAATTTCCTGAACCACAAGTTCTAAAATTTGAAAACAAAGAATTGGAGCCAAACCCAAGAATTAGCCTCTGAAGCTTCTTTATATAAGTTTCATTTCTCTATGTATCCAAGTTTTTTTCGTTTTATTGGCATATATATATATATTGGAAATTTAACAATGTGAAGAATCATTCTAAAATTAGAATAGATGTTTCATCATTTTTAATAAATAGTTGGAATTGGAACCTAGGTTCTATCAAAGTAAAAACATAGTTCAAGCTAGGTTTTTAGGTTTTCTTCAAAGCTAGAACTAAAAAAAATTAAAACCTCCTTAGACCCATTTCTTCTACACATAAAATTATTTTTTATTTTGGCCTTTCAAAAACTTAAAGACAAGCCATGTGAGAACTTACACAAAGATGTTTAGGGAAGGTCTTTATTTCAAAAATGAAAGGCTATTTGGGTGACAAATATACCCTAAAATTTTATTTTAAAAATCTGAATGGATGCTCAACTTGATATGGGCACCTTCTTCCTTTTAACTAGCTCTTTGAAAAAAATTTGAACATATTCAATGTTTTGAAAAAGTTTGTGGACATGGGATGAAAGTATTAGCTTTGAACAAGGTAACCGCAACATGTAGCTTAATTTTTCTTATCAACCTCATGAATCGATTGGGTAATGTAGCTAAATAGATCAACCTAGCAATCTTTATAATGGATGCTATTCTTCACCTTTCACCTCACTATACATTATGACATGTCATAATTAACATAGCCTCCACACTTTTGCATTGACTAGGTAAATGGCTTGCTACAACTTGTGCCTAGGATCAAGGCAATGAATACCTACTCTGTTGTAGCATAACATCTACAAATTGTCATTATATATTGTTAAGTAATAAGCCACCATAGTGTACTAGAATATGGCAAACTATCAATCTAGATGCATTCAATCTCTTGAAACATTGTCTTGTCGGTAATTAAAATGATGTTGGTCACTAAAGCTCTTGCATAAGGACTCCCCAAGGAAAAACTTTGAGACTTTAATGTATTAACAAGGCTTTATGCAATTTGATAATTAGTCTTAATTTGTCTATCCACCATACCTTTATGCACCATACTTCTATGGAAACATGTCTTTCACCACTCAAAGATTTGGAGAATGTTCTTCAAAGTTCTAGAAAATGTAATAATCACTTTCGATTCATTTGTCAAATCTAGTTTCATGTAACCATAATAGACAATCAATAAAATGATTAGGGATATAACACATCTCTTAGCAAAGTCGTGGCCTAATGTGTACTTATTATTTGTTCACATAAATTTTTAATGATAATAGTCATTGAAGTGCTAAGAAACATTTTGTTTATCTTAAGATTATGTAGAACCTATTTGTGTTGAACAACTTATAATTTAATTCCAATAGCTTGTGTTTAAAAGTTTGGAAACTTGTGGATACAGCAAAATGGATCCAAGTTGAAAACCTTCAATAAAATTCCATTTGTTTATGGTCAAACCTTACTAAAGTTACATTTTGAATCATAGTAAAATGATTTGTAATCTTTCAATGATTTTGTTTCGTTTATTGTTTTTTCATGAAACATCAAAGTTAATAATTATAGAAAGTTTGTTTTCTGACATTCTTTTTTGAATATACGAAATACATGAGTAAAACTATAGGGTCCCATATATTGGCTATTGGGTAAAGATATAATAGAATTAGTTCTATAATATGATTATGTTTATTCTAAAAAAAAAGTTATAGTTAATATAAAATATACATTAAACCTCAATATTAGAAAAAATAGAAAAAATGCAACATATGTGCTAAAGACCTTAATTTTTAATTGTTAGTAGGTTCAATTAGTAAGTTAGTAAATAAACTAGTACTAGTAAATTCAGTTAGTAGATTAATAAATGAACAAATGTAAAGGAACATGAAATGAAGGATCCTTTCACACAATTGACAATTTAATCATTTTGCATTAACTTACATTTTAAATGGGTATTTTGCTTTGCCACTTCCCAATTGCTTAATTCAAGGATATGTTAAGTACATGTAATTTGTTGAAAAAATAGTCCAAGTTTGATCATATATTATCTTACCTACACATTTAGTTGCATCTTCATCAATTATCATAACTTCAAATATTAAAATATTTAATATTAAATTTTCATGCATTATATATATATATATAGTTCAAAGTGGCTTAAATATGTGCATATTTAAAAATTAGGTAATAATAGGGTGGGGCAAAAACATAAATCGTTAACATAATTACTTTTAAACAACACTTTGTTTGATGCCAATAATGAAAATTTTTAACATTTAGTGTCCTCTCTAAGCCTAGCTATCTAAAAACATAAAATTAATTTGAATGTCACTCACTTTAAATCTTTTTCATTGCATGTTTATTTTTCATGATAAGAATTAAAACTATGCATTCAAGTATTTGTTTGTAAATAGTTTTGTGTCCTTTTTCATGAACATTGGGAATAATTGGAATTATGTTTAGATTGTCTTGTTATATATATCTTAGCCTTCATTGTCCATTGTTAATTTTTATGATTGTGATGTCTCTAGTAATTTACATAATGTTTGTAAAAACTTTCATGGTCATACTTTTCAAATAAACATAAATATGTGAATAAACATGTCAGTGACTATTCAAAAAAAATTGAAAGTTTTCAAATGTTAGTTTATGTTTCACTGTTAGAATTTACATTTCAAAATATTGATTTTTGTCAATTATTCCATTAACAACAGGGATTTGTCAAGGTCACCCCCTTAGTGGTCTTTTATTTGCCTTAGGTCCTTTTAGGGCCTATTGATGTGCAACGATGGTTCCTTTTATTATAGGAGGTTTGGGTTTTTAATTAATTCAATTTTATTTATAATTGATGACATTTGAATCAAAAGTCTTTCATCCACAAGTTTGTGATCATATTAAATGACATTCACATTAAATGTACTAGTGCAATCTCACATAATTGTTACATGGAGCCATCAAGCCTTTCAACCAAGCATATTGCATTCACTACTTTTTTTCACCCTCTCAATGGTAATAAAACATTGGTTATTATTATGGAATCTCATTCTTTCATATGCATATTGTTCTTCATGTTAGAATTCTAATGATGAGTTTTCTTGAAGTTGGTATAAGGAGATTGTGCATAATTATTCGTATGATTGTCCATTGCCAATTCCAACTAACTAAAATGTGAAAAATCATATGAAAACTTAGCTACTTCACTCATTTTTTAATAACTACTTTCCTCCATTCTTAATAATTACCTCATTCCAACTCACTAAAATGTGAAGAATGGTATGAAACCTAACAACTTCACTCTTATTTTATAACTACCTCATTCATTTCCTCTACCCACCAACATGCATATAAAAAATTAACATGTGCTTTTTCATCTCCATAATATTTAACTATTGAAAACCATATGAAAACATAAGGAAAAAAAATGTTGATCCTCACTAATAATGCAAGCAATGTGAAGCTCAAGAATGTTTGGATATGTTTGGGCCAAAATGGCCTTTGGGATATTGCTTCCTTATTTTGTGCTTGTTTCAAATCACCTCTAATGAATATTCATCTTCTTCATGTAAGTGTAAGGAACACATTATTATGTGTGAAGCCTTTGCTTATTTCATTTTGAAGTCGAATTTTGTTTGATTTTTGAATATTTCATTAGTCAAAATTTAATATAGTATAATGACAGGTCGAAAGGGCATTTTGTTGTTTGAGGGCATGGGAATGAGGATGGCAGCCCAACTTCCCAAGCCCAAAAACAACAAAATGTCCAATGTGACTTGCCATTAACCTACTTAAAAACCTAACCTAATTTGAAATTGTGCGAGAAGGTTATGCTTGGTAAGGTGTGCCTAGTTATCTAGGAGGAAGGTTTTGCTTTGGAGAGAACCTCTAAATACAAAGGAAAAATTAGGTCAGTTTTAAAGTCTAGTTAGCAATGTGCTCACAATGTTTATTAAAAATAGGGTTTCTACTTTTTGGGATGCTACCAATGTTAGTCTTGCACAAACATAACTTTTTTTCTTGTCCAAGTTTTGCACAAGGAATAGTTTTTCCGAAACTCCACACCAGAAAAAAAAAACTAACAAGACCAAAACTAGGAAAACAAAATTTCCCGCTAGCAATAAAGCTTTAATTATTTCCTTAAAGAAGCAAGAGATTTTTTGCATATTTGTTCCTCCATTCTCTTGATCATCATCAATTTTTTTAAACAACATGTTCAAATTGTTCTTTGAAAGACATTGTGAGCTTCATCATTATAAACAATAAGATTAGATCCTATCCAACTTACATTCATCATAGAACCCACCCCCAATTGGTAAAATTTGTGTACACGATTTATGATTTTTAATTGGTAATTGCATTTTTTTTAGGGTTTAAGGTTACTTGTGTTGGAAATTGATGAAGAAACAATGAGAGAATAAAGATTAAAAAAACACAACTATATTACAAAACTCTCCACTCAACCTTAGGATCACACAAGTTACTACAAATTTGGCGATCATACAAGTTGCTACAAGTTTTATGATTCAACCCCAGATTTAGCCTATTTCTAAATAGGAGTTGAACATGGCATGCAGATGTTATATTCCTTAATATCTCATGCACAAGATCATCATCCCATGCAGATGTTACTTAACACTGCGGCGCGAAAGATTTTGCGCTCGACACGGACAGATTTGAATTTGCTTCAAGCACATCTTCTAGCATTTCATTGCAAGAAAAGCGTTCTGAGGTCGTGCTTTCTTTCCTCCCCCCCGTCCCCTTTTTTGTCGGTTGCAATACAGGCATGAATTGAAGTTTTGGTTGTTGTAATCACCATCATCGCCACCCAGTTTTCTTGCGCGGGAAGAATTGTAGCTTTGATCGTACAATGCTTGACAGATATGGTCCTCATTGATCCTCAACCAGAGCTATCAATTCTTGTATCAATTCGGCTGGAAGATTGTTCCGTTGAATGCAAGCTTGTAATGTACGCTTCAAGTTTTGGGGTTTTGGAAGATATCTTGTTGTATGTATTCCAGTGATTGAAATGTAACCTTGGAAAATAGTTTTGTGACGTCTGGATTTCTTTCCTCTTATTCTACTAGAAGTTTGTTCGTTGAATGCAAGTTTGCAATCTATGGCTCCAAGTTTTAGGGTTTGGAAGATATGCTTTTGCATGTATTCGAGTGCTTGAATTGCAACCTTGGAAAAAAGCTTTGCGAGGTCTGGCTTTCTTCCCTCTTATTGTGCTAGAAGCTTGTTCCGTTGAATGCAAGCTTGCAATCTATGGCTCCAAGTTTGTAAGATATCCTTTTTTATGTATTTGAATGATTGAAATGTAACCCTGGAAAAAAGCTTTGTGAGGTCTCCCTTTCTTTCCTCTTATTCTGCTAGAAGATTGTTCCGCTGAATGCAACCTTGCAATCTCCAGCTTCAAGTTTTAGGGTTTTGTAAGATATCCTCTTGTATATATTCGAGTGATTAAAATGTAACCTTGGAAAAAAGATTTGGGAGGTGTGGCTTTCTCTCCTCTTTTTCTTCTAGAATTTTGTTCCATTTGAATGCAAGCTTGCAATATACAGCTCCAAGTTTTAGGGTAAGATATCCTCTTGTGTGTATTCAAGTTATTGCAATGTAACCTTGGAATTCTGAAAGTTACATTTGGGATGATCCAGACACTGTAAGACTTTTGAACTGGAGTTTTATCACTTGCATGCAAGAACTAAATCTGTAAATACAATCAAGAATTTATTTTCCCCCTTGTCTTTTTCCTTTTCTTTTTTTTTAAAAAAATTTTTTTTATTAATTTTGCAGAGCTTGATGGATTCTATTTTGGCTAGGGCTCAGCTCTTGGACACATGTGATCACTCTAGCTGCTAAGATATATGTTTTGTGCTCAAGGCTTTTGAGCTTGATGTTAAATTTTCAGGTTTGCAGAGCTGTTGGGGATCAAGTATTCAACCATGTGTCCAACACTCTGATTCCATTTTCAGTTGCAGCAGGGTCCTGGGATTGCAGTTTGGGGAGAAAACTTGATCCTTTGGTTGCAGCTTTGGAAAATGAGTATCTCTTATTGCAGTGAGGTAGAAACTCCTGTCAGATACTGCATTACCTGCAAAAGTGGATTACAGAATGCAGGCTTAGAATAGCAGATTCTTCAAGGCAAAATGATCAGATTTGGGTGTTTGGTACGGGATGTGATTCAAGTACTAAGGGGGAGAGCCCCAGATGATGTTATCCGCCACCAGACAATGGTCATCCAAGAACAGATTTCACGGGTATGCCTCAATTCCTTAAATTCCATCTGCTACTGTATATTGCCTCACAGGCCCTTCTTGATCACTGCAACATAACCCAGACAGAGCTTGTTGAGCCCATCAGTTCATAGTGATACAGAAAGTTAGTTTGTTTCTCTGTCAGAGTATTGTTGTCTGTTGACCACAGTTCTGTGTATGGAGTGAAGCTTCAGGAGGCTAGGGCAGCAAAAGAGAAGAAACTTGAGGATGAAGCCCTTTTGAAGCTCCAGTCCGTGGTGGAGGAGATGCAGCAGCTCAAAGAGAGTCTCATTGCTGCGGTATGTTGAATATGACCTGTCTCTCAAGCAATGAAAGTGGCAATAGGTCAGCGGACATGTTTTTCCATCCCTGCTATAGGAAGACAACCTTATTTCCTTTCTTTTTGTTATCAGGAAGCTGCTGTAGTGGAGCATGTAGACCAGATCACCAAAGAAGCAGAGACACAGCTAAAAGAGGATTGGAGCAGAAAGGAGAGCACAATTGTGGGTGGAGCAATGGAAGGTCAGCAGATTGAAGCAGGGGTGAACCCAGTTGAGCAGATTCAAGCTGATTTGTCTCTAAAAGAATCTGTTGAAGATTCCAAGTGCTATACAAAGAGTTCACAAGTACCGGTGAACTCTTCTGACTAAGTAGTCACCCCTTCTCCTTGATTTCACAGATTCTGTGTGTCAACTCACATTTTGTAGCTCCAGCTTGCCTTTCAATTCTCTTAAATAGTCATGGCAGCAACTGCTATTTATGATGAAGGTGATGGTCTGACACTTCATGAGCAACACTCATGGGTTATGACTACACCCTATTGTCATGCTACTTTCAAAGTGTTGTTGTGGAGTTTTCTTTGCAATCTCATAGATATGCTACATGCAGTCTGAACTGAGTCTGTTCATATTGTAGAGCTCACACAAAAGTATTTCATTATGTTAGCGAGTGATCAGTCATCTCTAGCATGGAGGAAATGCACAGAGGAGAACTAGGGTTCTTGATTTTTGTTTTCAAGACCTGGTATGAAATTACCACAGATCCTGTGTGGTGATTCTGAGACAAGAGGCTCTTCCTTGACTGACATTTTTGTGTCATTGTGAATTTGAGCTGGAAGCTAAGAGGTCCAATCAAATCACTTGGTACTTTAGAGCTCAATAGTGATTGAGAAATTTTCTTGACTTTCACCAAAGACATGGTTGTCATCTGGATGCAGAGTCATGGCTATGCATGATGATTTTAAAAGTCTAATCTGTTCTGAGTGATTCATAAAGCATTAGATTATGATTCCTTTTTGCCACTTTACCAATCTTGGTTTTTGGTGGTGCTAGTACAAGGGTTACCTTCGAAGTTTTATTTTGGAGTTCTCTTTGCAATCTCTTAGATGTGATTTTAGAAGAAATCAAAGGATTTTTAAATTGTGGATGTTGAAATCAGTAAAATTCTGAGATTGGCAGAAGAACTTATATCAACCTTGTTTGACAACTCTGATTCATTATGGGTGTTGCTCTTGCTTGCTTCATGACCAAGGGTTATGAGAGCAATTCCACCCACAGTAGTTTGATGGCTTGTAATCCATAATTTGGATGAAGTTCAGGTTTTAATTGACCAGTCACAATGATGGGCCCATGTGTTGGCATTTATTTAATCGTCACTCAACACTATTTACTACTTAATGTTCATCAGTGGGGTTGGGGAAATGGTTTGAACACTATTTTGGATGTGGTAGATGCAAGTAGAAAGCCACTTAGGGTGTGTGGATGAACTTGCTTTTAGGTTTTAAGTTTTTTGAGGAATAGTGTCAAACCTTCTATTCACCAAGTGGCTATCTAGGCTTTGAAGGCTTTTGACAGGCATTTGCTTTATATTTTTTTGATGGATTCTACTAGGTTTGATGAAGTAATTGATGATCACCACTTCCTAAACTAAGTACAATAAACTAGCTATTCAAATCTTCAAGCATTCATTATGTCAACACAAACTATCATTAAGCAGCTTCAAGCATTTTGCAAGCTCTTGACGACATTAATATAGGATGATAAGCTAAATAGTGAGCAACATAATATGTTCCACACAAACCAAAGAATTTGTTGAATCAAATCCCATTCAACTCTAAGATATCAACTAGTGTTGTGCTGGATGTTTGATTTTGTTAATAACCCCCAGTTCCAATTTTTTGTAATTTCAAATCAAAGAACTGCTAGTTCTTGGGCTTCTTTTTACCAAAAAAATCAGAATCAAATCACCTCTGGTTCCAGTTATTTTAAATACTCAAAGAACCTGCAGATTTCATAAAAGAACAAGCAAAAAACTGTAGGTTCCTGGGTGATTCTTTCATCAAACCTGTCAAGCACAATGTCAAGGTCTTGCTTCAGAAAATTACTCCATTTGTTCGCTAAAACTGTGTTCCATAAGTGATTTCATCAGATCTAAAAGTTGGTACAGTACCACAAGAAGGCTTCCTTGGTCCCATGTTTACCCACATTCCAAAATGACACCATGGATCTGTGAAAAACACAGTAGTCATGGAGTATTTTATTCATGAAACCAAATGATTTGGAGTCTCAAAAAGTCTATTTCTCCTGACTGTCAATGAATACAAGAATACAAAGGCAATCCGAAATTGCCAGAGTCTAATTCTGCCATACATGAAAACATCTTTGGGTACAATTATATGTGGTTGATGCAACATCACCCATCTGCCAGAAACAGCTCTCTTGAGAATTCCTGGGATCTTGTGAGCCAGTTTCAAGGTCAAAGCTGAGAACCCACTCTCTGAAAAGAATGGGTTTGCTAACTGGAAGGGTCAGGATGTTATACAGATGATTTGCAGAAGGCAAAGAGAAGCAGAAAAATAGTCTGTGTTGGTTGGGCTTACACATCATGAATCGCTCCATTCATCCTCTTCATCACTTCCAGCAAAAGCCTGCATTGAAGGAGACATTTGTTAGAGACATTGTTCAGTGGCCTGATCACCATTGAGATGATCAAATAATCCATATTTCCGTAGTCAGATCCTACCCAGTATTCAATCTTGAGCTACCTTTTGGGCCAACTCTAGACCCTAAACCCTAAACCCCTATACAAGAGATCATGCACTTGCCATGACCACTTTCACAAACATTAGGCAGAAAGTTTCAATACACCCCTCAAAATTTCGAATGCGCCACATTTCCCTTCAGAAAATTCAAGTGGTGCCTTTCAATAGACAAAACAACTTTTCTGAGAAATGATTTTCACTTGATTCTGTTCACACTAGTAAGGGGCAGAAATTCTGTCTTCAAACAAACTAGATGAAAGGCATTTCACTTCTGCACATTCTCAAATGGGTTCATGATTTCTTCTGAGGTCATAGTTGTAATTGCTATGCTCCTTTCATTAAGGGGAAGGGGGGAAAAGTGGGACTTGCAAACAAGCAGTTGACAAAGAGTGTGATACTCACTTGTCGGATTGCATTTGCTTTCTCCAAAATGACAGCCACATTGATGTTTGTCAATGGCTGAACAACTGGCTCCTTTTTTTTCTCTGTGTGCCGCAGATTGAAGGACTGGACAAGTACACAGAGTATTGAAAATTAGAATACAATAAAATAAAACCTGGACACAAGAAAAAAAGGAGCTAGTCTTTACCTCTTCTGTGAATGGGCAGTTTGTGTTTTCGGCACTGGAGATGATGATACTTAGTATTATTATGTAATGATCATTTTTATTTTACTTTGAACAGAAAACAGACTAACCTTCGTCCTGATTTGTTCAAATATAACTTGCCGCTCATGATCGGTGGGTGGAACTAGCCTTTTTCCAAGTTCCTGGAATGCCACCTTCATCAACCACCACTCACATTTATGCCACAAAGTTAGAACCAGCATGTCAAACTATGTGTAACATGCAATATAATCTTCAAGAATGAGTTAGGAGGAGATTCTGCACATGAATTGACAAATCTCAGGATCACCCATCTCCACCTGTTGAGCAAGGTTAAAGATTCAACCCTGCTTTGAAACCCAGGACCAATGCATGGGGAGGCTAGTTATGTCTTTATGAAAATGACATCAGTTCAAAACAAGGTACCTATCTGTCTATATTAATTTATGGAGGAAACCTTTTAAATAAGTATTTAGAAAACCTTGAAAAATATCTATGGAAAAATCAAGGCAATTCAAGAATGTTTTTTCATTTGTGAACAGTTTATATAAATATCAATAACCAAAATCAACCATATTATTTATCAATAAATAAGACTAGCTATTGACATTCATCCCATTACTAACCAGATAGCATAATAATACCCTCCAGAAACACTGCAAATGTAACCTGATAAAATACAAAGGCAGAGTATAACCTGACAGAATACAATCCAATAAATACAAAGACAGGGTATAACACAACAAATATAAAGAGTGATACTCCCCAAGGGACTGACCATCACATAGATGGGAGAAACAGGTTTTTTCCATTACCACCATTAAACACTGGAGTGGACAATTCAGTCTGTGGATAAATAAAAAAGCAAAGTAGAACCATAAAATACAATACACATCTCTATACATACTCTCACAGATGCCTCTGGAATTCACCAACAGCAGGTGGTGCTTACCATGTTTCTGTCATCAGCTGCAATGGCAGTGGCAGCAGCGGCAGCAGCAGAAGCTGAGGAATCCCTTGTCTCATCAGCTGTCTTTCTTAATACAAACTCTCCAGCTGAAGGAGGTGGAGGTGGACAGAATAAGTGAAGAGGCCTTGTCATCGTTGTTGCTGGCTCAATTGAATCTGATGCTTGCAGCAGTGCATGAGTTTCTGGAATTGAAGTATTATTGAGCTCTGGAATTGCTGCTGGCTGAGAAAGAAGTTTGACATTGTGTTCAGATTCTGGTCTTTCTGCAGGATCATGATATGGGACAGCTGCTGATTTGGAAGGCAAATCTGCCACCACAATTGGATTGGAACAAGTTTCTGAGGGATGAGAAGGTGATTCTTTATGTAGTGTGTGAGAATGGGCTTCTGATGGACATGGTGAAAAGGATGGAGATGTTGAGTCAGGACTCCCAGGTGCCAGATTGGGTGGAAGAAAGAAATCAGGAATGACAAGTTTCAGGGGTAGTTTAGGAACCAGTTCTGGCCGGCTTTGCCATCTCAGTTGGGAGCTTGACGATTCCAACCATACTGACTGAGGTGGTGAATTGGAGTGGGACTTTCGGTGGGGTATTTCTCCTGTTCTCAAAGCAAAGTTTGGCCAGTTCCATCCCTCACCAAAATCATCAGGGTCAATTGCTCCTGGTCGATTACTAGCATTCAAATCAAGGCTTCTTGATAGCCTCGGTTCTTGAGTCTCCAAAAGAACTGTGCTTGTCCCCTGTTGTGCACAGTTTCCATCTTTGTAATCCAAATTCCCTGCTGGGCTTGTTCTGAAAGCAAGATTGAGTTGTGCTGATGGACTTCTCAAGGGAGAGTGAGTATGAGATCCAAGTGGAGCATCCAGTTCAGGCACTGATCTTGGACCATGCAAAGAATCATTTGACACTGGACTCACTGACGGACTTCGTGAATCTTTGATGATAACAGTCCCTGTAGGACTAGGCAGAGCACTTGATTGTGCACCATTCCATCTGTAACTTCCTGGAGAACTGCTTTGAGAAGATAAGCTGTCAGGACTAGCAGGAGTAGGCAGAGCTGCTGAGGATTCACAGCAAGGTGATGATGGTTGAGGAGAACTGTGTTGAGGGCTTGCAGCAGGAGTCAATGGAGCACTACAAGACTTGGGGCTATCTGAAGTACCCAGTGGAAGAAGTATTGATGTCAATCTCCCTGGCTCACTAGACATAGGTTTCGACAGAGGAGCACTCTTCAGCAAACTCAAAGTGGCATTTGTAGGCAACATTGACGACAGACTGGGTTGAAGCTCAATCCCTGCATCCAATGGATCCTGGTGCATTGATTCCAAGTTTGCTCTAGAGACTGAGGATGGAGTGAGCTCTTTTTCTGGTGGACAGTTCACTTGGGAGTGTTGAAGATCAGGCTCTTGAAGATCAGGCTCCAGAAATTGAGGAGGGTTGTGTAATGGGTATAGCTTTGGCGGTGAGGAGCTGCAAAAAAGAGCTGGATTTGCAAACACAGGGAAAGGAGGTGGAGTCTGAGATGGAGTCATAAGATTTGAAGGCACAGAGTCATTTGGTGAAGGGTTTTCTTCCTGTTCCAAAGGAGGAACTGATGCTATGTAGGGTGATGATGAGCTTGTAAGTGGCAAAGAGAGGAGGATTGGACTCTTGATGGGTGATGATGGATCACCAGGATCTGATTCAGAACTTGAGCTCCCCTTGAATGATAGTGAGTCCAGAAATCCCCAAGGATAGTCAAGTGTTTCCTGACATGTTGTGCTGAGAGGTAACCCAGATGATGGTGAGGGCATGACATTCACGACAGGAGATTTGGGTGTTGAAGGACTTGAATGGGCAGAATAGCTGGAGACTGACATTAGTGAGCAGCTGCTTGAATAAGAAAATCTGGAAAGATCTGAGACCCTGGGCTCCATAGTAGGTTTGCCAGGCATCCAAATACCTGGGATAGTAGCACTTGGAGATTGTTGATCATGTCCAACTACCTCAGACTCTTTTTGCACTTGATCCAGAGTTGCAGAAGAAATCTCTTCAATGTGGAGATTATGTACTTCGGGGACATCCAGTCCATGAGGCATGTTGTGAGTCAACCCATCTCTACTTGGAGTAAGTTCAAAATTCTCCCTCTCAAGGGCCCTTGTCACACCGATAATGCCTTGTTGATGAGAGTGCAAGGTTTTTTCCAGCTCAGCCATAGGCCTCTCAGACTCATCTGACGAAATTGATGAAGAGGAAGGACCTCCTGACACAGTGCCGGAGACTGGAGAGGTGGTCTGGTGAATACAATTAGGGTCAATTTTTGTCTCATCATGCTGAGGCTTCTCAGCAATGGCTGTCTGCTGAAGATGCGAAAGCTTCAGAGTGTCATGATGAGGTATGGGATTTGCTACTTCATAACTCTCACTCACAACAGGCAGACCTTGAGCATGAGCTTCCAAATCACACTCATCATCAGATCCCATGGTGTTAAGAGCAGCAGCAACAACAACATTATCCCCATCCTCATCAGAACTCTGTTGTGAAAAGCTTCCACCCTGGTTTGACACTTCACTGAGTTCCAGTGAACTCTGCCTCAAGATCTTGCCTGCTGGAGCTCCATCATTGACATCCACTGATGCATGTATCAAAGCTTCTTCTGCAGACATGTGTGCTGCTGCTTCACCAACATCCTTCAAACTATGGCTTGAAAGTTTCCTTATCATATGCACAGCCTCCTCCAACTCCTCCTCCATTGAAATTTTCCATGAGATTTTCTCTGCCATACTTGTAGGCACTATCTCCTCTTCCTTTGATTCATACCTTGATGGCATACCACCACCCATGCCTGCTGCTGCAACCTCAACAATATCTTCCCTCAAATTACCCCCTGAAATTTGGTCTGCAATAGCTGTTGCCTCAGTAGCCTCTCCCGACAGGTACCTTGAAGCATGAATGTGCACATTTGCTGCCTCATGGTCCTCCATCCCAACAAGAACTGAAGCACTAGCTACAGATAGAGCATCAGACCCATCCTTAGTCTCCTCTCTCTTAATCTCCTTAGCCTTATCAGAAATGGTGGCAGCCTCATTGTCTCTAGCACTTCTTTTGAAAGGCTCATTTGGCAGGGCTTCTTCACTGGCAGCTATCTCCAGTATGCTGGCAGTGCCACTGGTATGTCCCAACAAACCCACCGAAGATTCTTCAGCTGCAGCTACTACTGCTGTAGGAACCACAGCAGCAGAGCTTCTCCATTTCTGAAAACCAGCTGCACTGTGGGAAGCAGGTAGCTGCTGCTGGCTCACATCAGGCTTCTCAACCTTCAAGCTAGAGGCCAAGTGATGATGATGTGGAAGGCTGTCAAAATCCGCAACACTTGCTGCTACCCCATAATGAACCCTGCAGTTTGTTGCATGTACTGGGTGAGAAAATATTCCTACCTGCAGAAAATGCTGTCTATAGTGGTACCAATCAGACGAAGCAACAACAAACAGATCTTGTACCATGACAAAAAAATTCCACAATTCATTGCCTTCAAGATTCACTCATGCCCAACTTGAGGATGGAGGAGAAAAAAACCTGGAAGGAATCTGAGTTGTCATCTTAGGCTGCCCAGAACTTAGGCGTCGCCTCCCCTTTTTCTACAGAAAAAACACCACCTTTCCTTCAGTGCCTCACTTTTCCATTTCCCCATGACATACAACCTAGAAACAGTGTTGCAAAGCAAATCCTCTACCCTACAACTGGTGTTGAGAAGCAGCAATCATACAAGCTCAAAGGAGGAAGGTTGAAAATTCAATTCTGTTCTCTACATAGTAGCATCCTGAATCCAAACCAATGAAGTCTGCATTGTCAGAAAATCAAAGGAAAATCAAAATGCTGCACTTTTTGATTTGCTCTACCATTTTATTTACCTTGTCACGATGGGGTTTCTTCTCACGTTGTGCACGCTGGGCTTTCATGAGCTCAGAGCTAGCCCATTCAAGCTTAAAAAATGACGGGTCTGTGTACCTCTTTAAGCATGCCCCTGCTGCACCTGTTGCCCCTGCCACATCAAACCTGGAAGGAATCCAATCCATACACACATAAAAAACCAAAACCCATCTCACAAAAGACCATCAACCTTCAACCAGCAGCAGCAAAAGACTCATACATTTTTTGAACATGACAAATTCAACACTATTTGGGTGGGTGTCAGAATGGTGTTTCTTTGCTGCTAGAACTTGATAAACTACCCATGCAGTCCAGACCTAGTGGTGAGAGGATACAACCTTAATCCAGCTTCATGTTACAAGAGTACATGGTTTGAGTGAGAATAGTAAATACTTGTCAAGAAGGAAGAGTCGGGGTGGTCCTCGGCATTCTTCATAAAAGTTGCAAATAAACCGAGGAAGATCCCCTTGTGTACAATGGTTTTGCTCGTTCCGGTTGTTTGCATGCCAATCCAAACCTGACACACAATTTTTCCATTTCAAAGCTCAGAATTTACATGAGAACTCCCTAAATTATGTCCTGACCCTAACAATCTTGAAAGTTTTCAACACAGGGGTTTTAGTTTTTGCCCTACCTAGCTAGCATTTGCCCTAATAGAAAGCTAACTTAATACACCATGAACAAAGCAGGCAATTTTTTTCATAATCAGATTAAGCTTAATGCATCACCAGCAGAGTAAGCAAAGCGAAGCTGATTAGGCTCTGAAAGCAGAGCTTTTTCAACAGCAGGAAGCTCAGTCTCCAGCTGTTGTACCCTAGCCATCAAGTCTCGGTCTCGTCCAACAATTGCCATTAACTCATCATGCAGATCCCGAAATATCTCAGCTGCAAATCTGAACATTGTCATTCGCATCAATCAATCACCTTTGCCATCTCCACGGAACTTAGCAATTCAGTGTCAACAACAAGATCTTGTTTCAGCAAGAAATCTCCAAAACAAAAGACAACCCAGTGACCTTGAAGGTAACAAGTGTACATGTGTCAGACGTTTCACTCAAACCAAAACAAAACATGACAAAGAATGTCAAGCTTGTCAAAACCCTTGTGCTAGTTGTGTCCCTCACACTTGATACCAGATCTTCTTCCTTGTCTTCTTCTTCTTCTTCTTCTTCTTCACCAGCTTCTTCATGAATGGCAGTGACTAGCTGCCTTCACTACTCCCCTGCTGAATTCATCAGCTCCAACAGACAGACAATCAGTGTACATAGTATATATAACAGCTAATGATGAAAGAACTTGTGAGGCAAAGAATTGTACAAAGTTTGTGTCCTGTCATCAGCTTCTTCAGTAACTAGATTTCCTGAAGCAACAAGAAGACCCATCACTAGCTCATGATGTCACTCAAGCAAAGTACTGAAGAGGTCAGCATAGCTAAGAATCACCAGTGCATCATCATCATCATTGTCGTCAAGTGACAACCATAATTATTACCTTCTCCAGCTTTATAAGATGATCCCAGCTAGGATGCAAGTGTAGTGTTTTGTACATTAGGGTTTGGAGACTAGGGTACATCATGCATGCAACCTCAGAATGTGCAAGCTGCTGCTGCAGCAACTGAGCATGGCTAGCTTCAAAGCTGACTTACATGGGCAATGCATGACCTAGTCCCTGCACTAGTATCATGCCAACAAAGGAGACGACCACGAGGGCAGGTAGTCAGGCACAAAGAAGATGAAAAGAACAAGATGAGTGCATGCATACTCTGCAAGATCGCCCAGCTGACGGACAATGCCCACTAGTCCGGCCATGGCCACTCCCTCCAAGAGTCCTTCGACATCATCCGGAGCAGCTGAGCGGTACAGCTCGGGGTTGGCCAAGCTGTGCTCGCACCGCACCTCGTATTTTACAAGCGGCATGGACGCTCCCCGGTCTTACCTCAACATCCCAAACCCTCCTCTCTCTCTCTCTCTCTCTCTCTCTCTCTCTCGCTAAACCCTCTCCTTCTTAGTCTGTTCAAGACTTCGCCTTCGAAGCCCTAACCGGCACTCCAACACTCTTGTTTACACCTTCCGTATCACAATGCTGACCAGCTGCAAGAGTCCAGCAGCTGCTCCTCAGTAGTGTCGAACACTCCCATGACTCCTCCTCCTCCTCCGACTACAGCTCTTGCCTCATACCTACCTGCAGTAGTACTTCACGCATACTTGCTTCATGCTCTGGCTCCACTTTACCTGCAACACCCACTACTTCTCCATCAACTCCACAAGTAAAGTACTAGCAAAAGAAAACCAATTTAATTCCTTTTTTTTTGGTTGGGTTTTGTTTCTTCAAAGCTCCTGAGCTAACAATTCCTAAGCAACTCCGAGGCAGATGGGATCGACGCTCAAGCTGAAAAGTCTTGCTTGCTTGCTGGCATTCACTCCCTCGCGCCACTAAACTAATGAGACTTGTACTTTACGACCAACCACTGACTGCATTGCATTGGGGCAAAAAAAAAACACGCGCACCGTCAAATGCAGAGCATGACAGTGAGTTGCATGGATGGTTACAAAAAAGAATATTGCTATCAAAAGAGGAGAAGAAGATGACGACGACGACGACACAGAAGAGGAAGACAGCGTCTACGACCACAACAACGAAGAACAAGAAGAAGAAGATGGCCGCAGGTAGGAGACCGCCTGCAAGCTTCAAGCAGGCGGAGTCAGGAGTGTGCATGTGCGGGCAGGCAAGCTAACAACCGGGAGTCACCCCACCGGTGCTATGTACAGTAAATTTTCGATGAAGAAAAGTCAAAACATGCCGGTTTGGGTCAGCAAAATAGTTCTTGGCCCAGTAAAATTTAGATGAAGAAACGTCGAAATATGCCGGTTTGGCTCAGCAAAATAGTTCTTGGCCCATTACATTTTGGCTGAAGAAAAGTGAAAACATGCCGGTTTGGCTCAGCAAAATAGTTCTTGGCCCAGTACATTTTGGATGAAGAAACGTCAAAACATGCCGGTTTGGCTCAGCAAAATAGTTCCTGGCCCAGTACATTTTGGCTGAAGAATAGTCAAAACATGCCGGTTTGGCTCAGCAAAATAGTTCTTGGCCCAGTACATTTTGGCTGAAGAAACGTCAACACATGCCTGTTTGGCTCAGCAAAAGAGTTATTGGCCCAGTACATTTTGGCTGAAGAAAAGTCAAAACATGCCGGTTTGGCTCAGCAAAATAGTTCCTGGCCCAGCATTTTTCCACAGGCTGCTGAGACGCTCGCAAAAGGCACAACAAACGCTAACGCCTGCTGTTGATTTGACTAAATGGTTCGAATGGTCCCAGTAGGTTGCTATTTAGTAGTTTCTCGCAACAAACGCTAACGCCTGCTGTTGATTTGACTAAATGGTTCGAATGGTCCCAGTAGGTTGCTATTTAGTAGTTTCTCGCAACAAACGCTAACGCCTGCTGTTGATTTGACCAAATGGTTTGATTGGCCCGGGTAGGTTGCTATCTATGGTCTCTCACCTTTTGCAATTTTAGTTTGATGGGTGAGGTTAATAAATAACTGATGTTGGATGTGAGAAATACTGTTGCAAGGTCATGTACTGAGCATGGGTGAAGCTCCTCTAAGGATTATAAACATTCAACATCCTAAGGGTGACTTTCACTGACGGTTCAGGGTCCATAATCCCAGGGACCCATTTGAAGCAAATTGAACTCTTCTTTTCTTTTTTTCCTTTTTCTTTAGAGGTGCAAAAATGAGTGTATTAAAAGCATAGGATCCAATTTGAAGTCCAACTTGTGAAAATGTGGGATTCACATGTGAGAGGATTGGGACCATTCTTAGTTGTTTTTTTTCATTTTTCTCATGTTCTTTTTTTTTTTTTTGCTTCTTACTACAGACAATGAATGAACATAGGAATAAGTCATCAACGATCCTACTTTTGATTATGGCCATGCATCAAGTCATTGCACAAGTGTGGTCTCATTGTAATGAGTAATTATTGCATAACATTCAGTGGCCTGTTTGATGCATTCAATGAAAAAAAATGGTTGAACACTAACTTACATCGTGGAGAATCATGATACGACATTTCCATGGCTTGAATTGGTCTTGGATCCTCCTCTAAAGGCCTTGGGTCCAATTTAGAACTCTTGACCAATAGGATTGCTTTATATTTTGTTGGACCCTCATGTACGTAAATTGGAAGCATGCACATGGTGGTTGTTAGCTTAGTGTTTTTCTTGCTGTCGAATTTTTGCCAGATTTTGATCTGAAAAATATGATTTTGACCTAACAAAGGATTTTTCATGGAAAAAAAAATGACCCAAATTCACCAGATTTTGAAAAAAAAAAATTCCAAATTGCCAGATTTTTATGATAAGTTCCAGTAGGTAGCCAAAAATATAGAAAGATTCTGATTTTTTCTAATTTCATATCTAGCATCTTGTATGTCTAATTTAATAATTTGGCTAAATTATTTTCTGCATGGTCACCACTTTTGGCTACATCATAAAATCCTTAAAAGAAACCCTGGTTAGCATGGTCAAGTGGATCCTTCAGTTAAGATATGGGAAATGTTTCTATAGTGGACTCCACATGACCCTGGAATTTAGGCCACCAAACTTTGGTCGGTTTTTAGGTGCATCAGAATATCTCTAAGTTGAAGGGTAGAGAGCCAATCAATTGCCTAATTTAAAGGTCAGGCATGCCTGCCACTGTACAATGGGTTCAAAGTTTGCTTTGGCTCTCTAAAACCCTAAAGTTTGGGTTTCCCTATTGGGCTTCAAAGTCTGGTTCTCAGCTTGCTTCTTCACAACCCTAAACTTCCAATTTGGATATCAGGTTTAGTTCCACTTACACCTAAGTTACAAAAAAACCCCAAAGTGTAGAGTGTGTTGTAAGGTGCATTCACACTTGGTGTTAGGGACTCTAGTTTTGAGTCCATTAACACCATGCTAGTTAGTCATTTTGGACTTAACTTATTTATTATGAAGTTTTTACATTAAGCTAACCTTCGCTTAACAATTAAACTCTCGGCCATTTAACATTGTGTGCCACCTAGGATGCCACCTAGATTTTCATTTAACACTGACTTAACATCAAGTGTGAATGCACCATAAGAGAGATTATAACTGACAAATGGTAAATTTTGACTTGGAAACTAGGGTTTTTTTTTCAGTTTTCTACAGATTCACAGATCTAGCGTTACTTGACAAGACAATTTTAGAATTTTGTGCCAACTGTTTTAAACTGACCATAAACTGACCAAAAACTGCCCTAAGATTAAAAAACTATGTATCAATCTGATGATTATTATAAAAATTCTCCAAAACAATTCCAAAATATGGTGAAGTTTTTTACTTGTGAAACAGGAGAATCTTTTGACAGAATATTCCTTTAAAAAATTATTTTGTGAATATTCCCTTTTTTTAATTATTATTTTGTGACCACATTCGCTGTCTGAGACAGAGATTTAGTCCAAGGATGGGATATTTATAATATTTAGAAAGCAACCCGGAAAAATGTGGGTGTTTTAACCATGGTGCATACCAGTGTTGGTGCTGGGTTCAGCCTGGCCCCCACCGATCCCACCTTGCAGAATAAGTACAAAAGTATTGGAACAAATTAAATGAAATATGAATGAATGTTTTGTCACATATTCCCTGTCTCTTTTCTTTTTTCAATTGCCAAATTTTTTTAAAAGAAAATTGACAAAATTTTAGCCATATTTTGACTAGGGTTTTTAGTTTGGGTCCAAGTTGTTTTGCCAGTTTTTTAAACTGGTTGGACAGGATTCTGATGCCTGTTGCCATTTAATGATAAAGCC
>Ga0209611_10003816_pt1 | contig 25989 bp, 29 predicted proteins | sample S1TSphgellanicum_3_FD_187693 | JGI IMG/M metagenome (GOLD analysis project Ga0209611, IMG submission 187693) | Host-associated microbial communities from peat moss isolated from Minnesota, USA - S1T2_Fc - Sphagnum magellanicum MG (SPAdes) (version 2) | ecosystem: Host-associated > Plants > Peat...
TTAACCACTTTGTTAGGCTCTACATACCTAATGTGGAACATGTATTCCAGATTGAAGACCAAGTTGTTAGGGTGGAACACTTGGGTTCAAGATCTCGTATTTTGAATTGGAGGATCTAGCGGGATGCGGAGCAAAAGTTGCAATACCAACTAGAATCTACATATGAGCAAACTTTCTCTACCCTACTATCTGATATCATTCCTTTGAGACCTGTAATGGAAGGGGATCAGTCTAAATTTCTGACCTAACATTATTCCCCTTTGAAACAATTTGTCGAGATGTTCAAAGTATTTTTAAACTCTCTCCTTGGGTTCCAGTTTAAGAGGAGGGGGCCTCAAAGACGCTGAACATAAAAGAAGATTTCTGGCTGAATTGAGGCCAAAAATTTGGAAATTGTGTGTTGTAAGGACGTTTGCAAACATTGAAGAGTTAGTTGGTGTTGCAACAGAACTAGAGAGGGTGTTGGGCGAGCTTGGAGAAACTCCCTATGAACCTTTGAAAGAGGAATAAGAGGAGGGGGCCTCAGAGACTATGATGGAGAGGCAGGTCACTACATTAAACAACACGTTTATCAATTTCTTCAAGGGGATTATACACAATTCAGAGGCATCATCTTCTACCAATGTGTTTGGAGGATGCCAAATCTGCAAAGGAGAAACCATTTGGCCACCACCTGTCCTAAGTTAAATGAGCCAAGGCCAAAATGTGCGAAGTGTGGTATGCCTCATAGGACAGAAAATTGTGGAGTAAAATGTACCTACTGTGCAAGATTAGGCCATTCTAAGGACAGATGTTGGAAGAAGCCCAAGGATGGGAAATTTCACTCTAGAGCTGCGAACTTCTTGGAGGTGTTGCTGAATGATGAAGAAGCGACCATGTTGTAGCTCAATAAGCTCTGTGGGAATGAAATTTTTTTTTCATACACTCGAGTGCCTAGGAGGAAGATTCCTATTGACGTAGCACTAGGAAGGGTTATACCAATACCTGAGGCTACAAGAGAAGGAGTAAGTGTAAATTGGGACATTTTAGTTAGGTCCAAGATTCTTTCTCACTTCATAAAAGGAAAGATTTCACTTTCACCCATGGAAACAATACTCATGATTCCAGGAGAACTAGAACACCTTGAAAATCTAATGAGGTTGGCCAGACAAAAAAAGGACTCAGAGGCAACTGAGAATCAGGTTTCCATGGTTTCTGCAATTCCAACCCTAAAAAGGATCTACATCAACAAAATACATCGGAGCAAAACTCTGCATTTACTTGTGGAAATAAACAACTATGTGGTTGAAAGATTGGTGGATACTGGTGCATCCATGTCTGTTATGGCAGCTATTGTAGTCAGAAAATTGGGTATAATGCATCTAATTAACGGTTCTAAAACTTATAAAACTGCGTTAGGAGTAATGACACAAGCTTTGGGTAGGATTGATGACATACCAGTCAAGGTTGGGGGCGTATAGTGCACTATGACCTTCATGGTAGTGGATACATACAGTTACGATGTACTGCTTGGATTAGACTTTTTAATAAAAATTGGTGCGATCGTGGATGTGGAACAGGGTTTAATACAAGTGAAACATGGCCTAGGAGCTTAGGCGGAAGTATTACCACTGACTATGGTTATGCTACAGAGAATGAACTCAGAAGCTCTGATGCAAGATGTTGCTACTGCTTTCGAGAGCACACATCTCAATGGGGCTACGGACGTGGCTACTAGTGACGCGCTCCCAAGTCACGAGGTGAAACCCACTTGAAGGTTTCACAAAGTCAAGTTGTGGAAAGTTGAGACTTGGTAGCACGCTCCCGGTTTCCAACTCTAAAAAGGGGTAGAGGGTCGAGTTGGGAGCCCAGGGATTAGACTAGGAAGAGGGACTAGCTTAGCTCGTGTGACATTTGCATCCAAAAACTAACCAAATCGGGTTAGTTTAGCATTCGGGACACCCTTGGGTGTTGGGACTTGCCACGGGCACTGGGACACACAAGACTCACCACGGCCCGGACTCGGGGGAAGCCACCACCTTCCCCCATATAGTATTCTCTGCGGCTGGTCGCGGAGGCTACATCCGAATGACATATTTTGTTGGGACTCCCGAAATGGAGTCCCGAAGTGTCCCGGCTGGACTCCCAGAACTTTGAACGGCCATAACTCCTCGCCCCAAACTCAGATCGGGACGAGTCTTGAATCAATGTTGTAGCTCTCGTCGAGAGCTTTCCAACGCCGTGTTGTAATCTTCAAGACGACGTCGGGAAGAGGTCGATTCCCGACTTTTAGTGGTCGGGAGTCAAACTGCCAGTTTGACTCCTGGCCCTTCTTTTGCCCATAACTTGGGCTGCAGATGTCCGAATTGCCAATGCAAGGCCATTTTCGGTATCTATGTTTCAAGACCTTTCCAATGACATCAAGAACACCCCAATGCGAGGTGTTTTGGACCTTGCTGTCGAGCTCTGAACATTCGGGAGTCCCGGAGGACTCCAAACCTCCAACTTTTCCAAGTGTTGGGCTTCACCCCCACACTTGGCCAAAATGGGGTTGCGACACTAGGAATCCATACCTATATGATCCCATTATGCCTGAATAGGTGGATGCGTCTATGTCAAACTCTGACAATGAGACGGATGATGAAGAACATTATGATGAAAGGTTTCAACTGGCTGAGCCAAATGGTGATGAGAATGAGTTTGGGAATACCGAACTCGAAGATTTGGTGCTAGCAGAAAGCCCACAGCAAATTTTGCAATTGATACTATAAGGGCAAGTTGATGATTTTATGGAAGAAGAAATCACAGACTCTGATGACTATGTTGATTGGATTAAGTGGGCTTTTGATGCAAAGGAAAGAAAGCATGCCATCTTTAAATCTAGAGGTTGTGCAAAAGTTCATGTACTACTACAAGTTCATCAAACAAATAGTATTAGCACTCCCAACGATTATAGTGGGAAGCTGACATTGCCTAACAATTAGGATGTGAGCACAAGGTGGAAGGAGATCTACTAGAAGATCTGGGTTGATCAAAATTAGGATGGGGAAAAGAAACAACAGCTTTGGAAGGTCTTGGAACGTTACCAAGATGTGTTTGCTTGGAACAAAGGGGAACTGGGATGTTGCACCATTGGAGAACATTCCATAGACACACAAGGGTTTCCACCTTGCAAAGTGTTTCCTAGTCGACTATCATACTGGGAAGAAGCAGAGGTGAAGAAACAAATCGATGTGTTGGTAGATTTGGGCAAGATGAGGCCTAATAATTCTGAGTATGCATGTTGTGTTACCTTGCCAGTAAAAAGGGATGGGAGTAGGCGCTTCTATGGAGATTATCGACCACTCAATATGCAGACTCGTCGAGATTCGTTTCCAATGCCTCTTGTTGACGATGTGATTTCCCAATTGGGGAAATCAACTTGGTTTACTGCATTGGATTTGGAGTCCGAATTCTGGTAGATTTGTATGGCTCCTAAAGATATGAAGAAGACGACATTAATTACCAAGACTAGGCTGTATGATAGTCATGCCTTTTGGTCTCAAGAATGCAACCAGTATTTTCACCAGAACAATGTCATCAATTTTTAAGGAGTTAGGAAACAAGTTCTTGAAGATATTTATTGATGATCTCAATATACACAACGAAAATTAGGAAGAACATCTTCAACACTTGGAAGTTATACTTTCAAAGCTCAGAGAAGTAAACTTAAAGTTGAACCCGAGCAAATGTTGTTTTGTTGCTAAAAGTATCACGTTCTTGGGCCATATGGTTAGTAATGAAGGTACCAAGCTAGATCTTAATAAAATTGATGCAGTGTTACATTTTCAGAACCAAAGACAGTTACCAACATCAGGTCTTTCCTAGGACTGATAGGGTAGTATTGAAATTATGTTCGAAGATATTCACAGTTGGTTGGTCCATTGTTTGAGTTAACAAAAATGGATGTTGCTTTTGTGTGGAATTTAGATTGTCAGCAGTCATTTGATGCCCTGAAAAGAGCACTTGTAGATGCTCCCATATTTGTATGTCCTGACTTCAAGAAACCATTTTGTCTTGATGTTAATTGGTCAACAAAAGGTGTTGGTGCCATCTTGTCTCAGAAGGAAGGCAAACTTGAAAAAGTAATGGCTTTTTTCCAACAAGAGTTTAACTATGGCACAAAGGAAATTCCAACCCATGGAAGGAAAGTGTTATGCATTGATATGGGGCATCATGCATTTCAGGCAATATCTGCACATGAACCATTTCACTCTAAAAATAGATCACAAGTCGCTTGAATGGTTAGTGACAATATCAGATGCGCGTGGCAGGCGAGGTAGGTGGATTGATATGTTGCAAGATTTCAATTTTAAGATACTACACAAACCAGGACTAAAGCATGCAAATGTTGATGCTTTAAGCAGAAACCCAGTAGGGTAAGCCACAGATGATGACGATTTCAGTGAAGAAATCCAAGATATTGGGACAGTGCAAACTAACGCCCATGAGACAACAGAGAATGTATTTTCTATCCAATATGGTAAAAATTTAGATTGGTTGGGTTTTAGGAAACAAGCAAATAAACTGACAAAACACCACAAATGTTATTTTGGCATCAACCACTGGCATTGTTCAGAGGACCACCAACTATTCATGCTTGATGTTGTAACTGAGATAAACCAGGATAAGGAGACTAACTCACTTATGGAGGAGGTAAGGGCAGCAGGTAGTGGTGAAGATCAGAATTTGAGAACTGTTAATAGTAAGCAACTCCTGAAAAGGAAGATACCTAAATACTATGATATGCAGTAGCAACTGGAGTTGGTATTGGCTATTCAGGAATTATTTGAGTTTGGTGACCACAAGTTAGGTCATACAAAATCTAATGAAGAAGAAACATACGATATGGATATAAAGAACATTAACATCTGGAAGGACGCCACATGCTTGGGGTTGTTGAAGGAAAACAAGTTATCGGACATAGTGGACCTTGAGGAGAGCAAGAGGGCCAGAAAGAGAATAACCAATTATTGCTGGAAAGAGCAGAAGCTCTACTTCAAGGGACTGTCGGTGCCCAAACCGGAGGACAAAATGACACTTGTAATTCAAATGCATGAAGATTTGGGGCATTTTGGAGAACAAAAAACCTTGGCTAAAATTTGTTGAAGGTATTTATGGCATAGTCGGACAGAAGATGTAAGAATAATTGTGAGAATGTGCTAGCAGTGCCAAATGGTGAGAAGCATGGGTAGCATACGCTTCGAAGACAAAAAAATGAAAAGCATCCATGTTTGTGAATTGTTTTATCGGGTTGCTTTGGATATTGCAAGGCCATTACCTAAAACCAAGACAGGGAACAAATACATCCTTGTTGCTATTGATCATTATTCAAAATGGTGCGAGGCAAAGGTTGTGGCTGACCATGGTGCAAAGACGGTAACAAAATTCTTGGAAGATGATGTGATTTGTAGGTATAGAATCCCCAAGTTTGTGCTTACTAATAATGGTGGGGAATGGGCTGCAGAATTTGATGTTATGTGCAAGGATTATGGTATCCAACATCAACACACTACACCCCAATGGCCTCAATGCAATGGGATGGCGGAAAGTTTAATCAAGACTATAAAACATGGCATTATCGTACTCGCTACAACACCAGAAAACATAGATTGTTGGGATGAGCAACTGGCCAAGGTCATGTTTGGATATAGATGCGAGATCCAAGCTAGTACCAAATTTTCTCCCTTCATGATTTTGACTAGTCACACACCACGTCTCAAAATTGACAATTACCTGCACTCTTTGCTGTGATTGATGATAATGTTAATGTTGAAGTTACTACAACACAATTTTTACAGAAAATGAAGCTTATAGCAAGCATTCATGAAAATGTCTTGCTCAATGTTGAGCAAGCACAAAAGAAACAAAGGAAGACCTATGCTACCAGAAAAGGTAAGCAAGCTTTTGAGGGTTTGGTTATAGGAGAGACAAGGTTAAAATGAAGAAACCAGGGAAAAAAAAAACTTTAACTACAAGCTGGGAAGGTCCCTACTAATTCATTGGACATGCAAATGGGAGAGGAAACTTTGATTTTGAAGAAGGCAACAGAATATGCATCATCAAGGATGCTGATGGACATCACTAGGAAAGATCTTGCAGGGATCTTCAAATCTATCATGTTCAACAAGGTTGAATGAAACTAAGGGACTCAACTTTTTAAGGAATGGAGGGGTTACATATGTGACCAAACAGGAGGTCACCACACTAGTGTGAACACAACATGTTTTTAAGGTTTCGTTTTGTTTTACTGTTTTCATTAACGTCACTTTTTGCATTTTTGTAGCAGGAATTTCTCCATCACTGCTGCAAGGAATGCATGAGTAGGTTATTCTATTTGTTTGTGTGTTATGGAGGACAGGAATTGCATGGCGCGATGGATGGTGGAGGAAGGAATTGCATTGAAGATGGTTTGGCGAAAGTGAAGGAATAGGAAGCATGAGATGGAGTATGAGGGAGAAAGAAGGGGGCACTTTCGGGGTATGTGTTTTGGTTGGTTATTGTAATTTTCACATTACTTAACTTGTTGTTGAGGTTTTCCACTACGCTAGTGACTTAGTTAAGTAGTTGTGAAGGTCATTGTAATAATAGATATGAGGGGTTGATGCTGAGGAATGATGAAGAACTGAAGGGTCCAAGCCATAGATCTAAGGGGCATATAGAATACAATGAGCTTCTTGGAATGGGGAGTTTGTGTCATAGTACCTTCTGTTTATGTTGTAGGCTGCTATCAGAGTGAGTACCAGAAACCTCAAGGGGTATCCTTAGGGTGGACAGAATGAGTATATAGAACAAGAATGAAGAAAGGACTTGAAGGAGAAATCTGTCGTCCATTCTTGCATAAAAGTCTGTCCCATTGAGTGGCTTTAGACAAGCCTGGTATCTACTTCTCAAAGTCAAGTGATTTAGAATGCATTTAGATTCAAAACTCTCCAGGTTTTATGTTTTCAAACAAGAAGAGTGGAGGTACGTTGCATTGTTGCATTCAATGGGGATTGGTTAGCAACTCAAATGGATCGAATGAACCTTGAGAGTTCTGACCTCAAAGGCCATACCTCAATAGATTCTTGATGATATGCATTGGAGTTAGGTAGCTAATGGTTTCTGGCCATACATGTGAATGTGTGGTGTAAATTCAAGATTTTGTAACAACTTTGCCAATTTGTGTATGCATAAGCTAGTTTTGTTGAAAGTAGTGAATTGCAGGAGTTTTCTATGACATGGGAGTGAGAGAAAAGGTCAATAGATGTTATTTGCTGTAGGGTGCTAGGAAATCCAATTTTACTTATGCCCATTGTATGTTGTCAGGTTTGTTCTTTTGTCTTCCACTTCTTTTGGTTACACCACCACTATAAAACCATCCCGCAGTGATCCAGACTTGAGCCCCAACTAATTGAATCCTCTCACTTGAGGGTTCAACAAAAAGGCATGTCACTAACTGCACAATTTTAAATTAAGTCAGGTTTTCTTAAGTAGACCAATGGTAGGTCACATCAGGCATTCTGTTCTTTTTGGGCTTTGGAACTTGGGCTATTGCCCTTGTTCCCATGGCCTCAAACAACAGAATACATTACACAGGGTCAGTTTTATCATTAAATGGTCCTTCAAATAGTTAAATTAATTTTTGTGCAAATATGAAACTGAGGTGTTGAAACAAATCATAGTTATTGCAGGCTACATCTGAATGATTTCACTCCATATGACAATAAAATAGTAGATGATGAAATATAATAAATTAAAATTTATAAAAACGAATTAATTTTGTGAAAGAAAATGATTATTTATTTTGCCAATGTGAAATCTAATCCTAGCGTACAGTACAGTACCCTCTGGACTTTGAACTCTGAACCTGCCAATCACCAATACAAAACTACAGCCGTTGTCCATGCAGATAGGGCTAACAAGCAATCATATTGTCTCCTGGAAAGCTCAAGAGTTCTCATGATTTAGAAACAGGAAAATCAGTGCTGATTGTCCATACAGAAAAGTATTAGGGATAACTAGCAATCACATGAATTATCTGTAAAGTCAGGCGATTAGGGGGCGAGAACGGCAAGTTTTGGCATAATAGGGCATCAAACCCATAATTGGGAATGAAAATTTTACGAAAGGAAATAACTGGGATCCAAACTAGTTTTTCCACCAATTTTGGTGTAAACTGAGGTTCATCCTGTCTTTCCTTTTTTCCTGAGCGCCTCCACTGATGCTACATATATTTTCACTGGTCCTACCTGTACACCTACTATAATTACTCTCGAACCTTTTGCGGATGCCACTGAAAGAGGGGATAGCGGTGAAAGCAGAGGAGATAAGAGGTGAAACAGAGGGTGATTTTACAGATAACTCTAATATTATTGTCTCCTGCAAAAGGTAAAGGAAATTGGCTGCTGCATGTGATTGACCCACCGCCTATTTCTTCATCAGAGATTACCAAAAGCCTGGAACATCAACAAAATGGATATGTGGCCTTCCAGTGCCTGCCATCAATTTCTTCAGTTGCCTGGCTAATAAAGCTCAATTATGTCAGCTTAATGCCAGTACGAAGTAAATTTACACTTGTGTTGTGTATCATGGGTCCCTAAGAAGCATCAATCTGCTGGGTGGCTACAGACGGAAAGGAAGCATGGTATGAAATAATGACTCAAAGTGAGCGACACATTTACAACTTGTCATTGAAATAATGTCAAGGCATGCATGCTATCCCTGCCTACCCTGTTGAAAAATTTGATTTGGCAAATGGATTGGGAATTTCATTGAAATTAGGTATTTAGGTATTTGCAAATTAGGCTAATCGATTGGGGACGGTTAGAATCAACACAGTGGACTTGGAGTTTTAGGGTGCACATTCACTTACATTTTGTCGGCTGTGTCTGAGGAACAGCGCTCAAGTATATATTGAGTTGTCAAGTATGGTATTTGATCATTCTCTTATTTTATTCAAGTTTGAAAAGTTGTGCCCATCACATTATTTGTTGTAGATATATAAATGTTTTAGGATTTATGCTTAAGGTGTCAATATGCACTATTCATGCCAAGTTCCTCCTTTGGAGCAATTGTAGTTTATTAGGGTGTTTCCAAAATGTAGGAAGTTCTGAAACACATTTTTTGAGAATTAGGCAGGATATAGACAAGTACAAAGTGTAAGGCATTTTCTTCTTTTATTTAATTTTGACCTAGTTCTTGATAGGCAAGTATGTGTAGGTTAAAGCCCTAGGATGGGGGACTTACGAGACTAATAAGGGTTTCAAATTCTCATAAATACCCTCTCCATAAAGCTTTATCCAATGCAGGGTTTCTTTTACTGGCAAATTTACACCAAATTTCTACCTGAAAAATGTGATCTCAACTTATGCAATGGATTTTTCATAGAAAAAGCCGTCCCAAATTAGCCAGATTCCAAAGGAAAAATCCAAATCGCCAGATTTTAAGTTAGCTAAGAACATTGAATGATTCCGTTTTTGTCCCTATTTCATATCTCGTATGTAGCCGTATTTGGCTAAACTATTTTCTAGATGATCGCCACTTTGAGTACATCACAAAGTCCTTAAAAGAAACTCTGACCCAGCGTAAAGCACATGACCAATCTGCTAATGGATGAAGAAGAAAAGGATCCCGCAAAAGAAGGATGACGAAGTAAGAAAGAACCCAATGAAAAATTGTAAATTCCCACGCGAGGCACGAAATTCCCTGTGCAAATCAGAATTTCCCTCCCACACCCAGTTGGAGGGAAATTACTCTCTTTACAGCGTGCCGTTATTACTGTACTTTTCAAATGTCAGGGATTTCCGGTAATAGAGTAAAATCACGGTTTTAATGCACTACGGTAAACCGGCCCATCACCGATCGCCTGCTTGTGACCGAACACTTTGGTATCTTTCTCAATACCAAAAAGTGTTTTGCAGTAAAGAAAATACGTTTTTTCGAACTGCAAAACACTTTTTTTTTTTTCATTTTTCTTCATTTTGACCCCTCCTACTTTCAAACCTCATAACTTTCTTATTTCTTATTCATTTCAAGCGATTTAAAGTGCTATAGGAGCATCACCTGAAGTTCTACAAATCATCTTTGAACTTTAATAGCACCAAAGGAACATACAAGGAATTTTTGGGGTGTTTGAGAACCAGCCTTTGTAGTGTTCAATGGTTTGTTTTTTTTTGACTTTTTGACCCCCTATACTTGAGGGGTCATAATTTTGTCATTTCTAATTTGTTTTCGATGATTGTTAGTGTGTTAGATGCGACAAGAGGAGGGGTCAAGTTTTGTTTGGATACTAAAAACATTAGAGCCTTCCCCTTGGATCCGACGTGCCCTAAATGCTTAAATGTCTAATCACCAGTCAATCTACCTTACGGAATTAAGAAACACCCTCAATGGCAAGCCTAACCTTATCATTTATATATTAAAGGAGGGTGTAACCTAAAAGAAGCATCCCCTTAACATACTTGGAACTAAGCTTGATGAAGGCCATTCTCACCAACTAATAATTACATTTTTGTTAAATAAAAAATTTACAATATATAATGCTACAAACCAGAAACACATGTCCTATGCTGCCTTACTGAAGTTCAACAAAAATTGCTAGAACTTAGCACTTACTATTGAGCTATTGACTATTCTATTGAACTTATTCAGATGCAATTCCATCTAGTGATTGTCATGTGCACTTTGAGACTACAACCAATCTATTATTCAGGATTTGTGGAGGTTTAACCATAGATGAGTTCTTTTAGTGTTTGATTAGTCTTGTGGGTTACTAAAACTCCATAACTAAAATGCAATGCACCAATTCTACTTGTATGATGTCTATGTCATTGCCACAATGTTTTTTCTCCCCTTCTAGCTATGGGTTTAGAGTCATGGTAGTTGTATTGTAGATGGAAAGTACTTGATTCATGTAAAACCACCATAGGAAAAAACAAGAATTTTTTATGTAGAGCCCAAGGTGGAAAATTGGCTTCTTAAATCAACATAATCTTGTACTACATAAATTTCCTACATTAACTTGAAGATACCTATTATAGGTTTCTCATATTAACCATCCCAAAAAACTCAACTCCCAAGCTTAGTTCTTCCATTGATGAATTGAGGGTTGCTCGTCGTAAAGAGTATTTTGCTCAAGCTTAAACACAAGCAACTACAAACATTGCTAAGGTTAGTCTTGTAAAAATGAAATTGATGGTTGATCAATGTGCATTGTATTTGTTTAGTGTGTCGTTGGATGCAAATATTGAGGATGATGTTTGGGATTACTTCATGTTTTGTAGGTAGCAAAAGCTCACAAAAATTTGGAAGCATGTTGTTGTAGATGATGTGGTAGCAACTACTACCATAGCTCACATTGTTGGTCCTCCCATTTCTAGCCCTGCATCATCCAAGGTTTAATCTTCAAGTCCCACAAAAATTATTCCACACTCAACCATTTTGAATCCTAATATTGTGTATCATGAAATTGAAAATAGCTAACCTCTTGAACATGAACATGAAATCATTCAGTTAGGAGATGATTCTCAAAGTGGGTTCAACTTAAATGATAGTTACTATGATTTGAATTAAGTTAATTTGCAAAATTTGATGCAATAGTGATTCATTTCATTTTTATTTTCCAAATGCTACTAAGAAATTTTTTTTGGAGAAGCTTCTTTTAAACTTTCATTGTTAAAAGTCGAATTTGCAAAAATTGGAAATTTTTCAATAAAGTGTTTTATGTGTTTTTGCAAATTGCTAATCTTTTCTTCTCAATTGACAATTTGGAAGATTTTGCACAAATGTGGTTATGGGGTAAAATTTTATTTGCCTTGTAATAGTGTAGGTCAAATTTTCTAAAATAATTTTATTTTTTTGGTACAACATGATGTTTATACTTTTGTGAATTATAAAAGTTTTCACCATGTTGGACAAATGGTTTTTTAAACACAAATGGATTTGTGCATTCCATTGTGGATATATTTTTTCAATACAAAGGAAACTTTCCTTTTTCAACCCAAAGGTATTCAATCAAATCATTATGAAGCCTAAAATGATAATTCAAGTTTTCAATCTCTTAAGTACCTTACATCATGTCCTAATTCATCTTCAATCACCATATTATGCAAAATAATGCAAGCAAACATAATGCCCATCATGGTATTCAAATCCATTGCTTGAAAAGGTTGGCAACAATGACCCATTGTGATTACAAAACAACAAAAGCACATTCAACATCCTTGCAAATAACCTTTTACATCATGGCAAAATGTTAGCACTTTTCATTTGGTGGGTCATGAATAGTTTGTACAAAATGAGCCCATTTAGGATAAATATTGTTAGCCAACAAATAATATCTAGGATAAGTGGTACCATTCAAAACAAAATGAATGTCATCTTTAACAACTTGTAACATATTGTAAGCAAGTGTGACCTATCAAGGACATTGATGTCATTGTTGGAACCTAGCATGCCAAAATATGTATAGCAAATCCATAATGATTGATTAGCAACTGCCTCCAAAATGATGCTCTTGTTGACATCTATTTTTGGTAATAACCTTGCCAACCTACAAACAATTCTTCCACTCCCAATGCATGCAATCAATAGAAGCAAACATACCAGGGAATCATTGATGTCCATTTGCTTTTGCAAATCAACTTTTGTAGGTTGCCTTAAGTATGTAGGTTAAAAGCAAGATCATATTGCACCACAAAAGTGTTTCATAAACTCCATGGTAATGTTAGTTATAGTTTATAACTAAACATATTAATTTATGACATTAGATGCCATTCCATATGTAAGCATATGTAATGCAGTAGCACATTTTTGAATGTTTGATAAAGCCATTAATCTTACAACATTGAGCTTTTACGCAAAATATGGATCATAAGCAACAATTGCATCCATAAACCTCATGAACAAGGACTTTTTCATCCTGAAACAATGTAAAAAAATTGATCATAAAAAGAAATACCTTATGGTTTTAAAATGTTTTTACTTATTTTGTAAGCCTAAATAGATCCAATCAATGATGATGATGAAACCCTGCCAAACTTTATAAAAGGAAAACACCCAAGTTTTAAGTGGAAACAACTCTGGGACTTCGTAGGAGGTTACCCATCCAAGTATTATTCAAGCCCAAATGCACTTAATTTCAAAGTTTTGATGGGATTTGGTGTCCTAAAGAGTTTCATGAAAGAAATATATTTCAACTATGGTTATAACATTACTTTTGTTCTATATAAATGAACAATGAAAATTTAAACCTAAAATCAAAGGAAAAATTGGTCATGAAACTGGGCCAAAAGTAAGCTAAAATGGATAGCCAAATAGTCATGAAACCATCAAACCGAAATTGACAACCTTCAAAAGAATAATTTGAACCAAGGTTTTGATTTTTTGAACATGAAGAACATAACTAAAACCAAAGTTTCTTCCCTACAGAAAATAAACCTAGAACTGAAACTTGTATTTACCCAATTACATACCCACATATATATAAAGGCGAATACTTTCTTGCTTACATTGCCAACACTAGTCATAACATACATGTCCAACTTTCCATGGCATAGTTTCACATTTCTCGTAACACGATTCCTTTTAAGTTTCTTTTGGGCCAACAAAAGTAACATTTAGATGTCTTTATTAAGCTACACAAAAGGTAATACAACTATGAAGTTGGCTAATGGAAAAGCTTAGAGCATTTCCACCCCAAAACAGTAAACAACTCTTTTATTTTAGAATATACTATTGTTTAATGATCACTGTCCCCACCCACAAATGTCATAAAAGTCCCTTTCAACACTCAAAGATCATTTATGTCTTGACATCTAGATGGGTAATACTCACCATCCAATTTCATAATAGTTTTTTTTTAAAAATGGGTTAAAATGAACACTGCAAAATGGACCATTAATATTGTATAGCAACAAGATTTGCATTATCTTGCTCCAACATTTAATGTAAATGGGTGTTTGTTGGTGTGGGGTGGAGATGCTCTTATCCTTTCTTTTGACACAACATGGACTTCATAATTATCTACCGATACACACAAAGTGACATTGGGTTGTTTTGTAGGATGAAATGGGTGGATGTTTTTCCAATGAAACCTTAATGGATGAGAAGGCAATCCTTGTAGCCAAAAGAAAACAGTGACAAAAAGTTGGGCAATGATGTGTTTGTGTGTGGGTGTTTGCTTGTTGCAAGTTAATGAAGTTTGGAAATTATATGGTTTTGCATTGTTGAAGTTATGTTGTGATGGTTGAGGAGTGGAGTTGTTTGTTGTGGTGCCATTAATGAATTCTAATGATGGAAAATTTAATGGTATGCTCTTTTGGCAAATTTTGAGGAGAGGGTGTGAAATGGAATCGATATATGGTGGATTGCAAAAAGCTATGTATCAAGTTCTTGGCTGGGGAGTTGTGATGTTAGAATAGAAGTAATTGTTTGTGTTTACTATTGGTGTGGAGGAATAATGCCTCATCTTGTTCATTTTTGTTCTTCTTAGAAGCACTTGAATTCTACTGCACATTATATTTCAAAGTAAAAAATATATATCAAAAGGTTGAATATAGGGGTTAATTCATAAAAATGATGACTAGTTTTAGGGTTGTTGTAAATGATCACTATGGTTGTGGTTTATGCATTGTCATTCAATTATGTGTGTATGTGTGCTTGTGATGCTAGGAGAAAGAATAGCCATGTCCTTGGGAGTTTCGAGGTTGAAATTGTGGTTTTGAAGTTTAATACTATGGGAAGCTATGGAATTCCAAGGCTTTGTTTCATCCTTGTAATAATTTTGAGTAAATTGTCAAAAGCAAAATCTATTTGAATGTGTAGGGACACAATGTGAAGGTAGGGGGATCGGGTTGTTTATGAATAAGTTCTTGCATTATCAAGTGTTTTGTTATGTTTGTTTCATGTGTGATGGCATCAATCCAAGACAAATTGTGGGCATATGTTTATTTGTGATGTGGTCTCAATGTTTATTTACTATGGGTTAGCCTTTGAAGGGACCAATTGTGCTTGAAAGAGTGATACTAGAGTGTTCTGATCCATGACATCCCATAGTCTTAGTTGATCAAGCTTTATGTACTTTAGTTGAATTTGTTTGAGCAACATCGTAGTGTAAATGTACTTTGAAAGTTGTTCACTCATATAACTAGTGTGAATTTTTTTTCCAGTTTCTTTTTGTTACAATTCACCTTTTGTTTTAAAGACTTTTCCTTAAGGTAATTTACACTAAAGGGCTTGGGCTTGGGACTACACAAATCTGAAATCTCTCATTGATCCAAACTATGAAGAGTGGTCAATTTGGATTTGTAATAAGATAGTTTATGGCCCAAGCCCAAGCAAATGATTTTGGATGAAAACACTTTTAAAATCTTACATTGATAGTTGTGAATAATGTTGCTTGGGCCCTTGGAGTATTTTTTTAGGCCTATCATAAAAGTTGGGCCTAATAAAAATAGTGAGGGCCCATGGGTTCCAAAATAATTTTAACTATTGATTTATGATATTTTATTCATGTTTATAAATTTTTTAAAAGACAAAAGTGGAAGGAACTTTTGGTGGCTCCTCATAAAAAATTTCCCTTCAAGAACTAAACAAAATAAAAATAAAATAATTATTTTCCTTTTTTCTGAAAAATAAAGTTGGGGGACTTTTTAAGGGTTGCCCCCACAAAATTGCTACCCCTTGAAGCTTGGAACAACAATAAATGGATTTTTTCCCCCTTTTTTTTTGAAAAGTAAAATGGGATGGACTTAATAAATAGTCCCCCCATAACAAAATTGCTCCTTTAAAGCCTAAACATGACTCTGCCTTTATGGGAGGTTTAAACTTCAAATGTCCATTCCTTAACCTCTATGTTTTTTTATTGGAATTTTTTTCTCAAATATGATTTTGACCTTTACAACTTAGGATTTTTCATGGAAAAAATGGCTCAGATTCACTAGATTTCCAAAAAAATTCCAAATCACTAGATTTTTATGATAAGTTCTAGTAGGTAACCAATAATATAACAGGATCTTTTAATTTTATTTTCATATATAGTATGTAGCCAAATTTGGCAAAATTGTTTATCGAATGAACACCATTTTGGCTACATCACAAAATCCTTAAAAAAAAGATTGACAAGCCTAAAACTTCTCATGCAAATCCATGCACTTTTATGAAACATACCCATCCATCATATAGACACATAGTACTCCATGTGTCAATCATATGTTGGGTCAAGCCAAATTTTTTTGTCCCAATTCTACAACAATCCATAATGTAGCAAGTAGTGCATTGCATAAACAACATTACCCTTTATGGGAGGTTCAAAATTCAAACTCAAAATCTCCCTTACTAATTTAAAAAACTTCTCAATTAGATGCATGCATTTCTATGGAACATGCCCATCCATAATATGCACACATTGTACTCAATATGTTGGGTCAAATTCAAGTCAAAATTTTATGTTCAAATCCTACACCAATTCTTTCTCTTGATAACTTCTCATTTACATGTATGCACTTGTATGGAACATGCCCGTCCATCATATGCACACATAGTATTTGAATGTTATACAATTGTGTGGTCTCTTCCCCACATGCAGAGCCAACAAACAAATCTATGATTGCAACTCATCCAATTTTGTGACCTTGTACCCATTAGCACACCTCCATTAGAAACTTGTCATGACTTGGTTGTGGATGAACCATGGATCACAGTTGAATTTCAGAGATTCTAACTTTTCTTGTGAACCTTCATTCACACTATCTAGGTAACTGCTTATGTAAGTGTGTAAATATCATAAGTAAACAGGTAGGGAATGTTAGTGGTTATTATGTAGAAAATTAAGTAGGTAAAACACTCGATGATTACTAGGTAGGTAGCTGCATTTGGATGCTTAGTATAAACTTAATAACCATGGTTAGATATGGGATAAAAACACAAGCAAAAATTGTTTCTTTTACAAACACCATCCATCTTGTATGGTGCATTAGTAAATGTTGGTTCACTCTAAGGTAAAAACACAATAAAAGGAGCCATGGGGGCCAAGGTTAGTATCCTTACCAAGGATTGCATTTTACACATGTCTTACATGTACATTAATCTATTAAGTACCCAAACTATATTTTAAATGTAATTTTTGGGATTGAATATCAATATTGAAACCAAACATGACCCATTGTCACCATTATAAGTTTGACATGGACGTAAACCAAAACAAGATTGAAATATAACCTACCCATTTGCCAAGCGAATATTGCCACATTCATTGCCATGGTTGATAGATATATAAATGATGAAACCTTGCCAAATTTTACCAAAATCTAGGCAAGTAAACAACCAAAGAGAGGTAGACAATAAGAGGTAAGGGAACCACTAAATACCAAAATTTCCACTAATCATTTGAAGCATATCAATTAAAGAAAGGGGAGGTAAACCCAATAGAACTCCAAGCTTAGAAGAACTTTTGTAAATTTAAATGACGTGGCTATTACATTATCAATGTGGACACATTGAATTTTAAGGTTTTTATTTGGTTTTGTGTCATTTTCTATGTTATGCATAATGATGGTAGAAAGTTAGCATGCATTGTTGGTTTCTTCAAATTAGACATCGCCATAAGAACTTGAAGAGAACATGTGAAGGAATGAAGTTGTTTGTTATTTGTGTGTAATGTATGACTTATCCTATTTGGGAGGCGAATGGTTGAAGGTGAAAGATCATTTATGGAGTTTTGGCTTGTGGGATTGGAAGCAAGCTTGCAATATTGGGATAAAAAAAAGATGGTGTGGATAGTCCAACACCTAGAACTAAGTGATCAAGTCCAGTGTGTGGCATGGTAGATTGTATGGTATTGCTTTGGTTTGTAGTTGTTATGTTTATCTTCCATTGTGCTAGTAACTAATTAGGGCAAAGTAATATGTACTTCAATGATGAATTGAAGGGTTGTTGTCATGAAGTGATGATAACTTGAAATGGTCTGAGATCCTATTGGCCTAGTTTAAACTAGAGGTGGTGGAATTTCGACAAACTTGTCATCCATGTTTGAAAGATTAGTTGTGCCCTTAGGAACACCAACTACATTTAATGAAGCCAATCCTGCATTTGTGAAAACAATTGTTGAACTACCACTATTTTGCATCGCAAACTTTTTGTTTTGAATTTTGCACTTCACTCCTAGTGATGCATCGTTAACTATCTTTCACACATCTTGGGGTGCATATGCCCACCTAGGGACATCATAAAGTAACAATCAATAGTGAAGATAAATGAACTCAAGCTTTTTTTGGGTTCTTCATGAAATACAATTTGATCATGCATTACAAGTTGTTGTTCATACTTGATCCAAACTCTCTCACATTCAGAACTTGTTAATTAACACCATCAAATTTGACAACCTCATGTTTAATGTGTCCCCATTTCGTCTGACGAGATCATGATGGTGTCTTGTTGCATTTAACTAAAAGATGAACATTTTAATAAATTGCAACTCTTTCACAAAATGATGTTTTTTGGCCGTCCTTGGTGGAAGGGTCTTGCGAAATGGCCAAGTAGCTATGGCATAATTGATGCTTCTTGTTGTCAACAAAACTTTTGCCTTTGGTGCTGCACTATCTGCTTGATATTAATTGCTGTGTAGTTGTAAGAGTGACAGTTGGAAGAGAGACTTGGGTTGTAGAAGCAACATGTGGACGTTTTGAGGTCTCAAAAAAAACAAACATCCCAATCCATCAAGAGAGACTATTGGGGGAGGGAAGGGATGGTCAGGGGAGGCAAAGTTTACCTCACCAAATGAGTTGTAGACAAGGAGGGAGGGAAGGAACATTTGAACATGCATGAATTTGTGAAGGTGGGGCTTGTTGTGGGGGATGTAGTTTGAACAACTACATATTTGCGTGGGTCATTTTGAAGTTGGTGCCACAACTTTTCATGCTGCTGGTTATGCTCTAAGCCCTAGGGGAAGGCCATAGTGAACCAGCACGCACCAGCATACCATCCCCTAGATGCCCATTATTACTCAATTGTGGATGAACCTCAACTGAGTTGATATTTGGTTTCACCTTGGTAACCAATTCTGTAGGAAATAGGTCTCATACATAGGTAGATAGGTAGGAAAATAGGTAACTACTAGTTAAGTAGATGGTTTATACATAGATAAGGACTGTTTTTACTACCTACCTATTAACAACCTGCTTGTGAGGTGTTGCTAGGTAGGTTTTAAAAAGAAAAGTAACTGAGCTAACGAACATGGTTATCTAGGGACTGGCGCCCAACAGAGAACTGTTTCCTGACCACTGACCATTCATCCTTCATGGTGCACTGGTGGGTGCTGCTGGTTCACTGTGGCCCTGAGGGATGAGCTTTCCCGGATTCATGCTGACCCTTAACTCTGCTCAAGGGGCCCTTATTCAAGTAAGGCCCTGGCGGGGGCAGGGCTTTACCCTACCCTGAAATGTTTAAAAAGCTGGAATCATGATGGGTTCATCACAAATTCAAATGACCACACAACACTGGCAAATGTGTGTGATGGGTAAGTAAAGTGCACTCAAAGCCACACTAGCTAGTACTACTACAAGGTACCTAATAAGCAGGTAATAAGTTCATGGAACTTTCTAGTGTTGCAGCTGCTGGAAATTGGAGTCATCAACAACTGTTGTTGCTGGTTTCCTTTCTGCTTCTGCAGTAAAGCTGCACTTGATAATAACAGTAATAAAGTTGTGGGAAAAGTGCACTAGTAGTTGATGCACAACAAAGCCCGTGGACCCACAACACTAGTTACGTATTAAAGTCAGCTACAAATTTGGCTTTCAAAATTCTCTGACAGAAACAATCAAAATCTGCTGAATTGGAACTACTTCCAGAAAACAAGAGATGGGGGCTGATCTTGATGATGACAACAACAACAAACAACACAGAGACTGTTTACAAAGAGAGAGGGAAAAAGGAAAAAAAAAGCTGTCTTCCATCACACATCCCCCACACACTTGTAAGTCAAGTATGAAGATAATGAACATGATGAGGATGATCATCATCAGCCAGCTTTGGAATGGAGGAGAAAGTGAAAGCAGGTGTTGAAATTTCATTGTTTTCAACGTTTTGAAGCTGCAAAATATCCCCAAAAGAGAGAAAAAGAACCCAAAGAAAGTCAGTTGGTGTACATGATCATATTGGTGGTAAGAAGGAAGGTTCCTGCCTGTACTTTGAGCTCAATGGTGGTGATCTGTGAAGAGATTAGATTTGGAGAAGATAGATGGAAGCTGCTGATCATGAGTAGAGAGATGGAGAAGTCTGGAATACTGTTTTGTAGAAGTAGATCATGAGCTGTGTCATCAACACGTTGGTTGCACCAAAAGAGGTGCAGCTGGAAACACAAAACACTGGGGGAAGCTTTATTTAGCAAGCTATGGAAAAAATACCATGATTTCATAGATTGTCAGTACTGCTGCTGCTGCTGCTGGGTTTCTATTGTTATTAGGGGAAGAAAGCTGGTGTAATAGCAGCAAGTTGGATTCTTCAGATCATCATGCTAGGTCCTGGAGGAGGAGGAGGAGGTGAACTAGTTGTTCATGACTTAGAAGCTTGGAGAGCAGGCAGCCGGGAGCTGAGCTTCATGAGGTCTGTTGTTGATATGAACCAAACTGGGTTAGGTATTTTGAGCTGGGGATTCATGAACTGAGTTCAAGAAACAGTTGTTAGGTTTTTGGTATCAGTGAAAGCAGCTTCATGGTGTTCATAAGCATCTGCTTACAAAAAGATTTTTTTGCAAAGTTTGGATTTTGGTAACGGCAGCAGCAGCAACAGCAATTTTGAGGCAGTGATCATGATCTGTGCAGCGTGAATATTTGTACGAGAACAACTAGCTGCCTGCTGATCATGAGAGCTTGAGATTCTGTGGCTACGGTGTAGTACAGGTTTGGTATGATTTTCTGCATATTGCCAGTGTGCAGCTCGACGGAGATGGCAGCAATTTTTGTAAACATGGAATTTTTCACGGAGCCTAGCTGCAAGGGGAAGCTGCTGCTGCAGCTAGCTCATGTGCAGGAGCAGCTTAACATCTGATCAGAAAATGGTTTAGAACTGTGATCACCAAACTGCAGCTCTGATGATGAGGAGTTGTGACCAAAAGCAGCTGCTCGCCTGCAAGGGGGGTTTGAGGTTTAAGCAGAGGTTTTTTTCAAACTGCAAGCTGCAAAGATCACTTTGTATGAGGAACAGACTGCAGGCGGCTTTGCGTGATTATCACAGACAGATTGCAAGGAGAGAGCAGCAGCTTTAGAAGCGGCAACAATGCCATTTGATCTTCGCATGATTCACCCATTGCAGTGGAAAGAAGGTTGGAGACTCCATAGATGCGAGCTGGAGGAGGAGAGGTTTGAATGTACAGCTTGCAGTTGATTGATCAGGAGCTGGTGGAACAGCGCTAGGAGGTGTGAGGACCATGAGGCAGCATATCCGAGCATTTTTGCAAAGAGATGCATCACGCGGGAGGTACCGCAAGCGGATGATGGTGCTCGTGTGCTCCGTCGTCAATCTAGGAGTCACTCTGTACATAGTGCACCTATTGCTAGCCACTGCCTTGCAGCAGCGCCCACTATCCCCAATGAGTTCAGTTTTAGAACTTGCGGCACCACCATCATCATCGCAGCTGGTAAACTACATGAGATCAAGCTGGCACTCATCCAGCTACGGAGCCAGGACTAGCTTCACAAAACTGCAGCAGATGATAGCCAAGTCAGGAATCGAATCCCGTCTTGGCTCTCTACCACTGAAGCTTATGCACCGCGTGAAGGAGATCGAGCTCGAGACAGCTGCAGCATTGGCTAAGCAGGTGAGGTTTTGTGAATTCAAAGACCAGCAAACCAGGAAGCTTTTGAATTCCTTCCCTCTTGCGCCATAACTCTAGTACTATCTCTTTGACGCCAAGTGGGGTAATGGGCAGGTTTCAGCGAAGCCAGGAGCTGATGATCCAAAGACACAAGATGAGGAGGAGCAGCAGGTTCAAGAGCTTCTTGGGTTGAGAAAGCAGGCAGAGGTTGAGACAGCTGTTAGGGAACAGCAGCAAGGAGTACCTGCAGTGGAAGATGATGAACAAGGGGCAAAAGAAAGGCTTGATTTGCCGCCTGAGTGTCACCCAGAACCAAATTCTGATTTCGGTGGAGCAGCTGTTCGGTGGGGGTTAACCCATCATACAGACACAGCAGCTGATTGTTGTAGAGCTTGCTTATGGCAAGCACAGGGGCTGTTGCAAGGAGCAGCAGCAGGTGGCCACAATGAGCTGAAGTGCAATGTGTGGGTATTTTGCCCTGAGAAAGATGGATGTGTATCACCAGATGCTTACAAGCACAAGTATGGCGAGTGTTGGCTGAAGCAGGCTGATCAACCCCGTGCAATTGTTCAGACCTATTCTGAATTGCCAGGTATGAATGCGTCAACTCCTATGCCTGTGCTCTGGCTGTCTGGTGTTCTCACACCTGCATAGAGTCAAAAAGACTCACAGAACTCGGGATCATGGGTAAAAGCTGGAGCAGCACTATACATATTTCAGCCAAGCCACAGAGAGAGAGAGAGAGCAAGAGAGAACTGTAACTTATAGATCTTTTCACCTTAGCGCCTCCTTCCAAAGATGGCATGGCATCCTTGACCTTCTATGATGGGATGTTGTTGCTCTTGTCCCTTGGCTGTTGCCTGCTTTGAGATAAAAAGGGGGGGATAAACATGCACAACAGAACAGCCATAGACCCATCATGTATACAAAAGGATTTCTGCTGCTGCAGTAGGCATGGTCTGCAGAAGCTGAACCAATCTTCTTCACAGGAAGGAAAGAAGAACCCTACTTATAACAAAGATGCTGAAAGATGATTATGCATCTTGGAGGAATCAAAAAAAAACTCCAGATTCGATTTTAAGGGTGATCAAGTCTCTAGATAGGCATTGACACAGTGTGTGCAATCAAGAAGCATCCCACTGCTCATCCTAAGTTTATGTCTCAATAGTTGGGGATAAGGAAGAAGGATGCGAGGTGTCTTTCTTTGCTTCTTAAGATGGGCTTCCTGCTGGCAGGAGCCAAACTCAAAAAGGAAACCTCTTCAAACACAAAAATATCACCAAAATGTGGTTTTTGAGCCTGACTTTTCATGATAGTTTCATCAAGTCTGGAGTAGTTTAGTCTCTTCTTTATGCTGGCATATCTAGCAAGCTTTTTAAAACCATCCACAGTCTCACGGGCATGTGCTGAGCTTCATTTCTGAGGAGGTTACTTACAACCCACAGGAGGAATACATTGAACCTCATGTGGCACTCATCCAGCAATGCTGCATAGTGAGATTAAGCCTTGAGCTCTTTAGTTCAGGTATTATTGAAGACACAAGGTTGCACACAGACCACTTACATTCTACTACAAATTGCTCTTCAAAAGATTTCTTGTAGTCAGACTACAGGATTGCTCTACCAGTTGAATGCCAAGAAATACATCCTGATATGCCGTGATAAAGACACATACTGTGCCAGAGGCCTGATGTACACTTGAGACATTTCAATTGTGTATCATGCTTGAACTCTTCCTGGCTTGATATTCAATTTTCCTTTTCTGTATGTATCTTACGAGGTTATTTTTTAACACCTATGTATGTGACTGACCTTGTGCTATTGTTTGGTGTAATAAAATCACAATGGGTTATTGTTCCCTTCATTCCCTGTTGGAACGTTATTGTTTGCAGTAGATTTTGAAGTAGGATTAGAGCCAGACAATCATTGCTGGCACCGGAACTGAACAAACCTTCAATGCATATCTTTCTCAACTGCATAATGCCAAGAACTTGAAGCCATTATAATTCTCGGGAAATGTAAGTACTGTCTTCCAATAATTGTGTACAAGCGCTGCTGCACAGAGAACTGCAGAGTCATATATGGTCTGTTGAAACACAGAGTAGCCAGTTTTTGGCAAGAATCATGGTAACCTATGGCCATTGTGGCATTAGTGACTCCTGGTGTAGAAAAAACATGAGCTAATAGATAATTACCCAAGAGTAAAACATGACAGATTTCTACCCATGTTTTAAGCCTTGGCAGTATGGCATCACACTCACAGATATCAGGCTCCGCCCTCAGTTTGCAAGTGTAATGCCGTGCTGCTAGGGCTTTAATCTATATGGATAGAACCATGATGTCATCAATCACCAACCACTATAATACCGGTATCTCTAACCACTCTAAGAGCTGATTACATATATTGCTACTATTTATTACATGATTACAAGTCTAGTGTGCTAAGCACCAACTTATAACTATGCATAGAAAGTTTTCTTTTCAACACCCAATTGCACCTAAAGCTCCACCAACAACATCACAAGCTTGAAAGAAAATGTGCATAACTACCAGTTGCAACAAAGCTCCATCAACTAAGGATATTAAAAATACACTCTGATTGGTATAATCTCTCACCAACAATTTGCACCGAGCTCCAGCGGTGTGTGGCCATTTTCCCCTACTTCAGTGACTATGGCAATTGATGCATGGTGATGGTCATCATAGAAAAAGCATGAATGCTTTTTAACACCACTATTTGCATTATGACTTGCTTTGTAACCAAGTAGAATATCACATGACAGAAGGCAAGAGAAACAATCAATTAGGGTCCTTGGTTTTCTCCAACAAGTGGCAAATTGATAACAATATGGCAAATGGGTCATGCAAGGTGCGTGCATGAAGAAAGGATATTGGGCCATTAGACAATGCACGACAGAAAGGTTTATAGGCTCCAGCATTATATTAAGTAATACATTTGAAGATTTCAATCGCAAGGTTGTTGAATCTCGATGCACACTTTTGAACATAAACCCATAATATGATTAGCACATTTGCATTCAGCTGACATGAGCAGCACCCATTCAGCTTCATCGCTCTTGATTTCAATTTGTTTCTCTCCATCAATCTTCTTCTTTTTTTTCAAATTCCTCAAAACTCCAACTTCCTGCAAATTGGACAAGCTGATGCAAATTTCAGTTATTATCTTTTTTTTTAAGGTTATCCATGAAACAATTATATCTTCTTTGTGGAATCAAATGGAACCATCCTGACTTTCTTTCCATCATTGGAGTGATTGGATTATAACTAGTGTCTATCTAATCTGCTCGCTTGTCAACAAACTTGCCACCATTCTTTCCCAAAACACCACATCTCACCATTGTAAGAGGCAACCAAAAATATCCAATTTATGCAAAGGATTGTTGTGACCATAGTTGATGGTCAAGCAATTTGCCCCTGCCAAAACTGAAATTGCCCACCAATTTCACTTTCAAAACTATACTGTCAATTTTCTTGCACGATTGGATAAATGCAAAAACTAGTTGAACTTATACTCTGTGATTAATTAGTCAAAACTATGCTCTTGTTGCAACTTGTTGGCTAATTATCACAACTAATTGAATATCTGGGGCATAAGCGTGCAACATTTTGTAATCAAGTTTCATATATAGAACATGTCCTTCCATGTTATTTGGATATTGGAAGATCGCATTGTAGTTTTTACACACCTGTCCAATAATTTCAATAGTTTGATGAATTTTGTATGCATCAGTAAGAAGAAAAATAACTATTGATGAATTTTTTTGAAAGGAGTAATTTTGGGGGCAAAAAAGAAAAAAAATTGGTAAAAATTGCCACTTTTTTGATATCACACAATTGAAGGGGGGAAAAAAAAACATTGGTTACCATGATTACATGTCTCTTATTATTGTAATGATCCCTATTTGTGTGTGCAGTGAACCCTATGTGGAGGAAAGGGGAAGAAACTAATGTTGGCCAGATATCACATTTTAAGGTTAAATCTTGAATACCAATAAAGCATATTTTTAATCAAAAGATGAATACACATCAAAACATCAAAAAAAATTGAGCAATTTAATTGTCAAGGTGGATATATATTCAAGTTCAATTTTGTTCCTTTAACATATATGAATTTTTTGATGTTTTAATTTAAATTAACTTAGGATGTATGCAAAGCACACT
>Ga0209611_10003820_pt1 | contig 25967 bp, 20 predicted proteins | sample S1TSphgellanicum_3_FD_187693 | JGI IMG/M metagenome (GOLD analysis project Ga0209611, IMG submission 187693) | Host-associated microbial communities from peat moss isolated from Minnesota, USA - S1T2_Fc - Sphagnum magellanicum MG (SPAdes) (version 2) | ecosystem: Host-associated > Plants > Peat...
ACCCATAATTGTGTGGCTATTGTTGCAAATATTTGGAGTTATTACAATGTTTTGGCTACCAGTCCTCCTTCAAATTCCTGGTGTTTCCCTACACTTAATAAATGACCTTGGGGTCACTGAGTTCATAAGGTCAGGGAAAAGGTACCCCAACTGCCTGACTCCGTCCACCAACTGGTTTATATACCTAAAGTGAACAGACAACAGAAACTGAGGAGCCGGAGAAGCGTCCTAATGACGCCACGTTCACACGGAAGTAGTTTTCCTGTCGCGCGTCAGTCGCGCGTGCCTGCCCGGCCCCCCACCCCCGGCAGCACTCACGTATTGCTGATCCAAAACGGGCTGCCCGCCCGGGCGCTAAGGTAGAACACAAAACCGTGACAGACAGACGGACGTAGTGAATTAATATATAAGATTAAAATTATCCGTAAAGTCAGAGAAAGACAGCACCGGAACCCCCTGTTTGGTTACATAGGGGACGAGATTTCAAAAAAACAGGAAAAAAAAGTACAATGGGCTTCAACGAAGAATGAATTTGGTGCTAAACGGAGTTTTTCCCTGTACTTTCTTTTCCCGAACGCTTTCAACCGATCACTGCTGCTATGTGTACTGTATCTATAAATGTTCTCGAGTCTGGTGCATTTAATGCTGAGTCTCAGTATTTCATACCCTTATTTAATAAAATTTCATGACTTTGCGGACAACAGCAAGGAAGGGCTGAAGCATCAAATGGGAGGGGTGCAACTCAGGCCCACTAGGGCATGACTTTAATATTTACCGAATAACTCTAATATTTACTTTTTATATTTTACCATGACAACTGGACCCTTCTCAAAATGTGAGAACCGACCCGGTTCTCATATTGGATGCCAGGTGGAAATTTGGGCGGTTCTCACCTCTAGTGAGAACCTTCAATCGTGATTCTCATCGAGAACCGAACTGAAAACCGGCGCCAGTTATCAACCGACGAGTGAGAACCGCCCAACCCCGGTCAAGACCAATGTTTTTTATTCAAAACATAATATTTTGGTGACAGTAGCACTGGTGGCAAACATCCCAAAAAAGATTTAACATTGATAGCGACAAGGCTTGGGGAAACTATCAAAACAGTAGAAAAAACTGGTCACAAAAACCATGCGCCTAAATTTGGCGAACTCTTTTTGAGGTGTGATCCATTTTTTGGGAAATCTTTTAGACATCTGGAACAGAATATTTTTCTGATTTAAAATTTTGTTGAAAATTTGCACCAGCTCGCCGAAAAAAGAGTACTAGTCATGACATAGTTAAGGCAGCATTCATGACCAATGATGTGTTTTGACAGGTTTAGGGTTTACGCGACCTTTTTATTCTTCCTCCTTTTGTGACAATTTAGTGTAGGGTAAAGCCTTCCTAGGTCAAGGGAATTGTCAAAATAAGGGTGCACAAGGTGATAGCCCAGTGCAGGCCCAATTTTGGTAATGCCCTTGACCCAGGGCTTTACCTGACGTAATGACCTGCAAGAAATTGAGTGGAGAAACCAAGGCGAAACAGGAGGGGGGCATTATGAAAAACGAAATGCCCTACTTGCTCCTGGATGAAAAAATATGCTTTATAAGGTCACATCCAGATACACTGCAAAATTTCTGGCAGGTCGTTACATTTTCGTGAAACACTGGGAGAAAATTTATAGTGTATTTGGCAGGTATCTTATATCCTGCAATTGCCCTTGTAAAAGAGGGAGGGATATTATGCCTACTGCTCAATAGTGGGAGGGTTCTTACCCCAATAACTAGGCATACTTGTCCTTCCACTATTGAGGAGTAGGCATAATATCCATCCTACTCCTACACCTTGTGATCTATGCAGATTTGGTTCATGATAAATTTTGCCTTGTGCTTTAAATAGATAAAGCCCATGGGTGAGGGACATTCCCAAAGTGTGGGGCTGGACTTGACTATTGCCTCATCCTAGGCCCCTTATTTTGAGAATGCCCCACATCCTAGGGCAAAGGCCCTAGGAATTTTGCATTTCACTTTGATGAGCAGTTTTATCAACTGCCTTTTTCATGGCAAGTTGACAAAACTATGACCCTTCACACATAAATGTGAACACCAAAGCACATCAAATCACCAAAAATGAAGGAAAAGTTTGAATTAAATGCAAACCAAGAACTAGTCAATTTCTTAGGTTGCATCATACTTTGAACATTGCCCTCCAATCCATATTCTTCAACTTTATGCCACAAGATGACTTTCCAAATTCCATGAAGCTCACAAGTCACTCTCCATAAGAGTTTGTATTTGAAAGATACCTTTCCCAAATTGCAATAATACCAAAAGAATTTGGTCCTTACCTCATTTAGGCTTTGAGTGAATCACACATACAATGGTACCATGATAACAACCAAAAACCTTACTTTTCTTTAGTTGCTTCTAAACATTATAGAAATTCATCTTTTACACTAAATCAGATTCTGTAAGTCCAAATTCAACATTTCCCAAGATGTCTATCTAAGAGGCCTCACTCATTGCTCAAGAAGGTGAATGTATAAGGGAACGTATAAGGGAATGCATGTCCCTGAGGGCGGTAGCCTGAGTGTTGAGGCTCAAGACAGGCGGAATGCCTACAGCAACATGCTTTCCCCATCTTCCATGTATGGGACACACCTTTCAGGAAACTGAGACTGAAGTTGCATCGAAGCATTGGAGGCACATTCTGCTTGGTGAGGTGTAATTTGATTTTTGGCCTCTCAAACTGGTTGTGAAACTTGCAAAGAGAAGCCTGGAGCATGGCAAAGGGTGTAGCAAAAGTGTTAATGCCCTTTGACAGCCCAACCACAGGTCAAAAGTCTTTTTGACTGGCATTTCTTAGGTTGGTGGGCTGTTCAAACCCCACTATTCTGGTAGGTGGGAATCACACTAAAAGAGGCCTTGGGTGAACTGGTCCTAACTAAAAGAGGAGTATGTCAGCAAACTCAGAAATCACATGAAAACCCCAACATTTAGGTGACCACCACTGAAATAGTGGGAACGACGGTTAGCTTGTTGAGATGGCAAATAACCATCCTTGTTTGTATCCTCTTGTCAGCCCCCCTTTTCCGGGTGTTGTATGTTGTGTACTCTAGTTTTGAGTAATCGAAGTGGCTTGTGATGCAATGTGGGGCAGTTAATGATGGGAGCATGAATGTGGTTGTTGTGGATTCAATGGAGTAAAGGTCCGTGAGCACTGACCCTTATTTACCTGGGGGCAGGTGTGCGTGCTGGGCCAGTGTGAACCAGCGCCCATGGTTGGTGAGTTACCTTTACCTTTTCCAGAGTCAGGCCTCTTTCGTGGCCATTAAGAGCTCGAAAATTTGTTAGAGTTGAACTCATAGATCGTGATTTTGTCTAAGCATAGGATATTTGAAATATTTAGGAACAATTTAAATATATTTGGGGATTTGTACCATGGTACCAAGATGGGTGTTCGTCTACCTACTGACTCCAAGTGAAGCAATTGAGAGTGGACCCTAAACCCTAGGGCAGCAGCAACAGCAATTGTGAAGGGTGGTTGAAACCAAACATTTTAAACTTTCAACACCAACAATTTTTCATTTTTCATCCATTTTTTTATCAAAATATTCAGCTGGAGGTCCTTCACAACTTCATGGAGTAAAATTTTCAAATTTTTGACATTTTGCATGATTAAAACATGTTTGGGACTGTATTGGTCAGATGTCAGTTAAGGCTTAAGATTATTTTAAAAGTGATTTAAAATTACAATTAAACCCATTTCAAATATTTTCAAATCTAGCCCACTTTGCGAGTGTTTTGGGCACATGAAGCTTTGGTTTCTGAATCCTTGGTTTGACCATATTAAAGGCCCTCTTTTGAGAATTTGAGGTGTTGCACCCAACATTCAGAATGGAGACTACTGGGAGTACATGGTACTCTATCACAATTCTTTACAAATTCATAACTAATTGAATTGGAATTTTGAGTCCTCTTGTCTTTAAGGGAAAATGAGTGTAAAACAATAAAAAGTCTTATTTACTCAATATGCTTATTACGATGGTGTGGGTGCTTTTACCTCATTTCTTGCCTTATATCTCACAACAAAATCCTCCACCAATATTTCAAACTCAAATTTCTCACTATTTTTAAGCTTTCAAAAAGATGATTATTCTTTTTCACATCTTTACTGGAATTCACCACTTTCAGTTCTTGTGTGTGTGTGTGTTTGGAACCAATCTTTGTTTTGCAGGCAAAGTTTCATCAGATGGGGAAAAATAAATTAAATTTTTTGAATAAAGTTATTTTGGGCCTTTTTGTTGCAAAATTTTGATTAAAAAACACTTTCGCTACCTTTATCATGATGATTCACCCATCTCATCATGAGAAGTTCGGTGTAGGTTTTTTAAATTTAAATTTATAAATGATTGGAAGAACACAAATTATTGATTACCATGTGCAAGTTGAACCTTTTTTTTCCTAAGATAGATGAGGTGGTTCAGTTGACTGCTAAAAGATGTTATTCTTGTAAAACCTTCCAATGTTGTCCAATTCTTGATTTCAAAAAACTTATTATTTGAAACTTCAGTTTTTTGTTTTCTTCTATTTGATGGAACCTTTAGTGCAATTTTGAGAATAATTTTTTGAGTTTATAAGACCTTTTAGATTTGAAGATTTTTCAAAATTTTGAAACTGAATCCAATTTAATAACAAGTTTGATTCCATATACATTTTACCCAACTAAAACAAAAAATAATTTGTGTTTTTAGTTTTGTGCAAGAAATGCCAATCTCCAAAGATTGCAAAATATGTATTAATTATTATGTACAACCAATTAAAATGGATAACTTGACTAGAAAGCATGATTTGACTATTGGTCTTTTTAAAAACTTGTACTTATATATCTAAAAGCTTTAAACCTACTTTAAAAGGGAAATTAGCTTGGTCCAAGTTCAAGTTTTTTTTTCACCAAGAGATTGATTACATTGTCTAAATATGAATTTTTTTCCAACAACATTAAAAATCTTCTGGTTAATATTCCAAGACATAACAAATAATTGACCAAATACTACTTTAAACCAACCAACATTATAAAAATTGAAAACTATTTGAACCCCAAAAAAACCCCATCATTATAATGTTTTTTGATTGTGTCAAATGAAAATTGTCATGGACAACAAGTTTTAAAAATTACATTAAAATTCATAAATAACATTTTGAACTCCTTTTTTTCTTCAAGGTAGAAGCACTTAGCACCATTAGTGTGCCTTAAATAACCCAATAATTTTTTTGTAAAATCATTCAAACACAAGGCTTTGTTTGTTCAAAACACATGTTGACTTTATAAATACCCAACTAAAAGGTTATGAAGGCTTTTAATGTCATGTATGTCAACATCAAACATGATCACATGATGAACAAAATACATTCACATTGATTTCCATCCATAATTTCATAGTCCATTCATAATCCGTCAATAAATAATTTGTATTATATTTATGGTTAACTCATAATTCATTTTTAAATGACTTGTAATTAACTTCCAACCCACTCTTTGTTCATTATTAATTCATTTTTAATCAATTGATAGTTCATTCATAATTAATTCATAACTCAATGATAATTCACTTACAATTGAAAAATCTCTCAAAAAAGTTTCTTTGTTAGTGGGCATGTGAAAACCTTCATGAAAATTTACGTGAGTTAAATCCCCAAAGGGATATAGATGGAGGTAGAATCCTCATTGCAATCAATATGTTGAACATCAATTTAAGTTACAATCTTACACTATAACCTTGTTTTATTTATTTTAATGATTACATTTTCTTATTTCATTGCAATAAAGTTTTGTTTTAATGTAATCTTGCATTTTGTGTTTTTGACTTTAACCTTTATGTTCTTATTTTCGTTCATTTGTTTCGTTCGTGAATTTAGATTCAAACCTATCCTTTCATCATGCATCTTTATAATTTTCATGTTTATAACATTTAATGGGGCATGGAACTAGAAAATGCCAAATTGAAATAATCTCTCAAAGTTTGAATGTGACATGAAACCAATATTGTGCTAAATTTTGTTCATGAACAACGTATGAACTTCGTCAAAACTAAGAACAAAGTTCTTTTGCATTGCAAACTTTTCCTCTTGGTATTCAATTGTTCCTCCTTCTTGTGACCTCATGCTCTTCCTCTTGAATGTAATCCTCTTCCTTTTTAAAGTCATCTTCCTCTTGGTTTTATCTTTTTACACAAGGTAAATAATAGGGTCATAATGTTTGGAAATGTGAAACAAAGGGATCATAAGAACATTTGGAACCTCTTCCTAATTCTATTACATGATGATTTCAAAACCTCCTTTCCCTTCCCTTTTCTGGTGATCATATTCATCCGCTTGGTGGTTTTGTTTTAATGATTTTAGATCCCCTCCCCATCCCATTGATGGTGATCATGTTGATCTTCTAAATGGTTTTATTTTGGTGATTTTAGAACCCCCCTTCCTCTCTTCTTGATGGTGATCATCTTGATCTCTTGATGTTTTTGTTCAAACTCACTCACCCCCCAACCACCAAAACCTAAAGACCCCAAACTTTAAATTTAAAACCCTAAAAAACCTTTAGAATGGACCTTAGAAATCCCAAGTCTAAACCTTTGAAAACTCTAATCCTAAATCCTTACCTAAACCTTAGAAAATAAACTATACATTGTTAATCCTAGACCCCAAAAACTCAACCTTAAACCTTGTAACTTTAAACCTTACATAATAAACCTTAAAACTCAAACAATTACATGATTGAACCCCTAAACCTTTGAACCTATAACTTTAAAAGCTTGTGTAGCATACACTAAAGTTGGGCAAGTCACATTGTTAAAACAAAATCCTTGGTGTCCCCTTTGGGAAAGGTATCCCACTGTGAGTTTTTGAATCTAGTCTCATATTCTTGAAACTTTAAAACAACACAAAATAAGGCATGAGTACTCAAAAAGAACATGAACAAGGGGTGTAACAAGGCATAACTTTAACATGAGTATATTTACTCAGGGTTAAAATTTGTGTTTGATTATATTAGGAACATTATTTAGGATGTCACTTTGATAACCTGTGGCCTCCATTTTAAAATTCCAAATCAAACATATGATTACATTATATAATTTTTATTTGACCATATTAAAAGTTTTGTTTAACAATATTAATACTTTTAGTTGAAGTTAATGTTTATTTTTTAGTTGCAACCCTATATGACTTTATTTATATATACCCCAAACTTAAGGAAAATACAAAATTATCAAAAGAAAGGACTTGAGTAAAGGCAAGTTGATTACTAGGAAGGGATTTAAGAATAAGGGCATATAGAATGGTCCTTAACTCATCTACATATTGCTTACAACAAGTAGATAAGGGGTGGGGTGTTGAAATGTCAAAAGTTGAATTTTTTTTCAAGTTTATACTATAGTAGTGGCAAGCCTCCCCAAGCATATTTCAACTTAATTGACAACAATTTTGTATAAAACCATTCAAAATGTAGCTACCAAATATACCTATGTTGACATTCTCCACATCCCCCTTTCAACCTCAAAAAAGGTGAAATTTGATGACTTGGTTTTGAGAAAAAAAGAATTTTTGCCAAAATTTTAATTCAATATCACCTTTTGATGATTTTTTGAAAAGAAAAATTAGTAGAGATACTGCCATTACAATTTTGAAACAAGCTTATTTAAGAAGCCTTTCCAAAAAATTTCATAAATTCACAATTAATTGATAAAATATGGAAAAAAACAAGGCTTCAACTTGGGTTAAATTCAACTGTGTTAACCCTATATATATATATATATAAACAAAGATGAAAACCCATCCACAAAAAGTACAAGGCATGTTGAAGCAAATGTAAACACATGAAAGGAAAATCAAAACCATCAAAACAATAGTAATGAAGTTGAAGACATAATGTTTAAAGGGCATCTTCTGTCACAAATTAGCTAGTGATGGAGGTGCACTAACTAGTATGTGTGGAAGAGATGAAGAATTGTGACTAAATGTGGTAGCCTGCTAAAGAATTGTGATGGCTTGCGCATGCTGTAGGGCTATCGACACTTATTGCCTATGACATATAAGCATTGAAGGTACCAAGGAAGTTTGCTAATGGTAAACTATATTAGCATATACACAAAAAGTCAGAAAGGAATTAAAATGAAAATGGAAACAACCGTAGGTCTCTATGGCAAGGGGAATGAAATCATTTCCTAGCACTTGCTCTATGTACGATCATGCCTTGTCTTGAACAGCAACTATCATTGCATGCACTATCATCATTGAAGCACATTGCACCAAATTTGTACAAGTTGGATCGGCAATAATAACATCCACCAAGGTTTGAAACATGACAATATCCACTCATCTTCGTGTGTGGTGAAAAAAAAGGTGAGAAACCTCTTTATGTACTTGAGCTGCACTCTTTGATGCAATAGTTACAATGGTATTTTGAAGCATATCATGGGCTGCAATGCGTTCATTCCTGCACTAGCAACATAACAAATGGATACCCAAATCATTGATGGTATGATCACACTAGCATCGTGAAAGATGCATAATTGTAGGATGTGGAATTTCAAGACATACGAAATGCTGTAAAAAAATGGGCTAAAGATAAACAAAATGAAAGGGTGTTAGGACAAGCTAATAACCAAGCCCCTGTTGTTGGACTTGCGCAAAAATGAAGATGTGCTCGCCCAACATCCAAAGGAGCATCTACTAGAAGTAAAGTAAATTCTCACTCGTGTAGTAAGTTCAGTTGGTCCTATATTTAAGGCAAAAAATGAGTAGGTTAAAATTGAAATCTGATTTACTCCCAATGCTTATTCTGATAGTTTTAGGTGCTACCTTAGTAGCCTTTAGCCTTTACATGTATATTTTTTAAGAAAGTTCTAACAAGAATCACCTTAGGTAGGCCAGAAGCAAGAGTGGGTGATTGAATAAGACTTTCACATAAAAAAAAGTGCAAATGTTACCCACATTTGAAGGAGATGACATCAAAGAATGCTTGGAGCATTGTGAGAGGGATTATGCCATGTGGAGAGAGAGAGAGAGACAGAGTGGTGAGACAGATCTAATGTGGTGAACCTTGCTTTTGCCATCACCTCTCAACTGGTGGAATCCACTTAAAAGAATACCAAAGTGATTATCATTGGAAGATCTATTTTTGCAGCAGGTTGATGGAGGAGGCTTCAAATTAAAAAGGTAGCTAGCATAACAGAACTCCAAAAAATTCCTGAAGCCAAAAGGGAAAATTCTTAAGATCCTTCATTTGCAGTTTGATACAGACTCAGCTGCACAGCTTTGATTACAACCTTGCACCAGAGATCTGGAATTTTCTCTTGCAAATTGAGATGTACCTTCAGTTCTTGGGGTGTTGCAGATGCTGAAGTCTGCTTGCCAGCTGTGAATCCATGTTGCGCACTTGAAGGTGGACCATAAGCACAATGTGGTCATACATGTACCATGTCAATTACAACCTTGCACCAGAGATCTGTAATTTTTCTTGCACAATTGAGATGTACCTTCAGTTTTTGGTGTGTTGCAGATGCTGAAGTCTGGTTGGCAGTTCTGAATCCACGTTGCACACTTGAAGGTGGAGGTCATATGCACAATGTGGTCATACACATACAATGTTGACTACACTTGTGCATAAACCCTAACCTTAGTACTCTTCATCATCAGTATCTTTCTTGGAGGAAGACGAGCTCATGAGGTACAAACATGTTGTTGAGATTATGGCAATGATCCCAGAAACTACAGCTATGTTTTTCTCTGTATCTGTTGACACTTTTGCTGCTTTGGCTACCTGTGGAGATGCTGTTGGTGACACAGAAGCCAGTCTAGCTTTTGCCTCCTCAGAAGTAAGCCCCTGCATGATCACAACTTGGAAGCACAATTCAAGGAATTGAAACTGTACATAAAGTAATTCCTAAACACCAGAATAATGTTTGGGTATTCAGCAGCCTTCAGATAAGTCCTAGAAGGGCTTGGGCAGCATCGTTCAGGGAGGAAGAAAAATGCATTCTCTCAGATATAAACATCCCCATACAATACTATAGCTGTTATTGAGATCCGGGAGTCCATCCTGAAATTGGAAAAGCAATAACCAAATTGCTCTGAACTCTGTGCTGCCTTTCTTGAGATGTATCTCATAGCACCTAGCTATGACAAACATGGTTTATGTTTCCTTGATTTGAATTCTAAAGATTGCAGGTTGAATGTCATCTACAATTCTCCTGTAAAATCTACATGCACATGATATGCAAGAATCTAATTCAATCCTTAAAGTGATTACATTCCTACAGAGTCAAGTTTAGTACAGGACCTTCTGCGAAAGCGTGGCCAACTTTTCCTGCTCCAGATTCTGCAAGAAACATCATCCAACAAAGGCTTTTTATGTTAATGGAGGCAATGGAACTACATGCTCTTGAAACCCTGGCGTTCGTCTGCAAAGAATGATCGCAATGCTCTTGCCTGTGTTTTGCCGAGACTGGGAAAAGGCGAGCAGTACTTATAGCATGAATTCGTCAGTCAGGGGGCCTCGATCGATGTTCATAAGAAGTCTCGGGCAAGGCACGCTGTGAAAGAGAATGAAAGTGTACCTTGATGTACACAGCCTCGGCCGCGGCTCTCTTCTCCTCGTTCAGCACCTGACTACTACTACCACCAGAAGCTCTGCGGGTATAATAACCGGACCTCGTGAGCAGTGCTACTAGGCCCCGTCCTCCCGGATGGTTCAGCAGCCTGATCTGGGACATCCCGACCTGCAGCGGCGTCCTCCACGCCATATATAATATTCTCCGAACAGGCACTTCCAGGAATTCAAAAGAATCAAAAAAAAATTCAAGGGCAATCTTTCCTCGTACCCGGATGCCGCAGAAGAGCTTCGCCTGTCCTGTAAATCGGAGAGGAAGATTGGCGGCGATTCTCATGCCCTTTGCGACGGAGGCGATTCTCTCATGCACTTCACGACGGAGGCGATTCCGGCGTAACGAGAGAGACGGTAACCGGACGATCCGGTCTCCTTGAGCGCATGGAAACGTAGTCGACCGGCTGACAACGGGAAGAACCGGCGACACTTAGTGAAAAGTGAAAACCCACCCAGGATAGAAATCATGTACTTAGTAAGTTACTTCTGATGTGAAGGCAAATTAGGAAAATATATTTTTTCAAAAATAAGATATTGGTGTCATTCAATTCACACCAAAAAAATTGTGCACAAAAACAATTCTATTTTTAAAAAGGGAACAAATTGTAGAAAGAAAAATATTTAGATGTGATGATATTTGTGAAACTTCTACAATGCAACTAGAATTATATTCATGTAAATTTTTAACATTTTATATTCTTAAATGGCACTCAATGAATTTCTGATGCTTAGTTATATTTTCAAATATACATAACTAGGATTCCTAAATTTAGCAAAATTAAATTAAAATGTAATCTGAATTGTGAGTAAGTGTTGGGCAGTTCTCTCTTTTTCAAAGAAAGAACCAGTGGGTAAGGGCAAGGTACCTATATGGATCCTTGACAAGGGCTTGTGGGTTCTCACAAAATTGAAAGAACTGTTTTTACCCATACCTATGATTCTCAGAATTCAAACTGCTGGTCTAAAAACCTGCCCTGAACCAGCGGTTCTTCCATGATACCAGTGGACTCTTTGACATTTTCTCAAAAACTTGATAACTGAGGTCCTTTGATTCTCCAAACTTTCACCAACCCAGAACTGGGGGTTATAACAAAATCAAAGAACCGCCCAGCACCGATCATGGCCCTAATGTATTTGCATGATTTAATTTTTAAAATCAGGTATAAATGAAATGACAACAAATCATATAATAATGACATCAAATCATTAAGTAATGTCACATTAATAAAAAAAAATTGGGTTTTGGGTTGTAAAAATACTCATTTGTAACTAACATCATATTGACCAATGCAATAGATGATCTATCAACAGTTCAAAATTGATCATCTAGCAAACCATGGTTATGTAAATCGGCCTCACATAATTGACAACATGATGTCATCAACAACATTTTGTTAGGCCTGAGTCATCAATCTCCCAAGGGAACTAGTTATGAATTAAAGTCTTACAAACTACTAGAGGCCATAATATAAGCCCTAAATAATTCATATCCTTTGTTGATCATGATCATGGTTATGAATAGTAATATGAAACATAATGTCAAGTCATGGGTTTTTTCAACTATGTTTGTTTGATTTCCAAATTTTCATATGTATAGGAAAAGGTCCTAGTAGTAGGACCTTCACCTATGTAAAGCATCGTCTAATTTTTTTCGATCATCATCCTACAATGTTCGTGCATTTCACTTTTTTTGTTCAAAGCAAATGCTACAATGCGATCATTTTCGTTTGTTGATTTTGCCAAAAGCTAATTACATTTGGAGCTTTTCTCACAAGCAAACTTACATTGTGACAACATTAGGTTTTGAGGTAATATGAGTTGCTTGTGTCATTCATTTGAATATTTGTGATTTTTTGTGTTGTGTCATTGTGAATGTTGTTTCATCACATTATCAATGTTGTTTGATCACGCGCAACACTATTTAAACTTATTAGGCTACCATTACTATTTTATTGTTGGTCCATTTTTTTCATGTGACTAGGTTGGTGTTGTTTTAACTTCATCGCATTGTTGGTGGTGTTGTTTCATCACACTTGTTTCAATGGGCTACAATTGCTACTAGAACGCTAAGTTAATCTTTTCTTTCTTTTTTGTTTCAATGCATTTTTGGTGGTGTTGATTCATCAATTTACAATTGTTGCTACTTTATTCCTAAGTCAATCTTTTCTTTTCTTTGTGAGATTAGATTATCATTTCTCATGTTTCATTGTTTTCTTTGTGTTACTTCATCACAAAAAGTAATGGGCTATGACTACTTTTTCATTGCTAAGTTGTTCTTGTTTTTTGTGTGATTAGGTTGCTATTATTTGTGCTTCATCAAACTATAACTACTACTACTTCATTATTAGTTGTTGATATTATGTTTTTTCATTTGTTCATCATTGATCATGTTTTATTGTGCGATCAAGTTTCTACTATTTATGATTCATCATGTTCTTTCATTTCACTATTGCTTCATTGAATTATGGTTGCCAATGCTGATGTGGCTCATATCATTCCATCACATTGTTGTTGTCACTTCATCGATACAATTCTTAGCATTTTGTCATTTTACTATTGTTGGTTCATTGTTGTGGTTGTGTTGGAACTTCATTGCAATCTCCATGGCTTCTATTAAAACATAATTTCTTCTGCATCACATCTGCTCATGCATTATGGTTACTCTTACATCATCAATTTTTTTATGCCATTGTTACTAATGATGACCTTTTGTTGAAATGTTTCATTACTTTTGTTTTTATTGTTGCTTCTGTTTTTTCTATGTAATTTGTGTCACTATAAATTTTCTTGTTTTATTAGTGTTGTTTATAAGTTTTTTTAATTTTTTGTTTATTTTTTAGTTCATTTCATATCAGTTTTCTTGTTTTTCTACAATGTTTAATGGTCCTCCTACAAGCTTTTCTTTTGGTTCTACTTTTGGTGTTAACAATTTAGTTTGGTCTATTAATGGTTATGATATTTTTGTTGATTGTTCTGGAAATGATGAATTGTTCATTGGTTCTTTTTCCATTAGTGATATTGTCTCTAAATGTTTTAAGTTGCATCTTCCTTTTCTAATGTAATCTTAACATGTTTGGTAAGTTTTTTAATTTCAACATTTTTCTATACTTTGAAGAGTTTTGTATTCCGAAAGTTTGTATTTTTCATTATTTCCTGTTATTCATCCTTCTGCAATTATTGTTTTGTATTCTATAACAAATTTTGTTTTGTGTCCTACTTATGTTCATGCTTCATGGTTGTTTGTTGTTTCTTGTAGCTAATGTTTGTGTTTTTTCTTCTGATTATCAATTGATAGTACTTGTGATTTCATGGTTTTTGAATTTGAGCCTAAGTAGGGGATAGACCTTAAATCTCTTATCAAGGATGTTTCGAAAAGCTATTTTTTTGGATCTTGATGAGAAGGAAGTTGAAAATGTCAATAAATGTGATGGAAGATTCAATAATCATGTTGAACTTAGGCGAAAAATGTGTTTAATGAATGGAGAGTTTTCCACAATCTTGATACAATAAGATCAATTGCTAATATTTTAGAAGATGAATGTTCTATTAAGGATTTGGTGGATATGCTTTCATTTTTTGTAAAGGATGGTAGCTTGTATCTTCCAAACATGTAACTTCTACCTTCCCATGTTTTGAATTTGATCATTTTATTTGATTTTACAAATTTTTTTAAAGATTTAGGTCATTTTCCCAAACACTCAACTATCCAAAGGTTTCCATTTTTATTTAATTTTTAATTTTTTTTTTTTGCTTTTGCAGTGTTTTTGTTTAAAACATCTAACAACATGTTCTTCCACATCAAGCACAATAGTTTTTTTTTTCTACATTTTTTTCAAGTCTGTGGGTTTTACAAGGCATGAACAACCTTTTATGTTGTAGCTATTATGATATAGGACTTGAATTTAAAACGTAAACCTAATGTCTTTTCTTATTGATTTTTGGTTTTTCATTATTTGTTTAGTGTTCTCATTAGTTCTTTTGTTTTGTAGGATTCTATTGTTTACATGTTCATTAATTTTTAATTTTTTAACACCTAATTTTTATTATGAAATATTGGATAGTTGATAGGGCAGAAGTAGCAACAACATATTATGGAATTAGGTAAAGCACATGCATTCCCTTTAAAATTTTCATAGATGCAAAGTATCATTGTATGAAAGTTTATAGTGATTAAACAACATTACAATTTTCAACAATTAATCTTGGCAAGATTATTAAAAGTCAAATTTGTTATTTATTGAAGAGGAACGTAAAATGTTGGTGCAATCAATGTGTCAACTTACCTCCCCATCTAGCTTGAACTTGAGATTTGCATACTTTAATGTGAATTTTTTTTGTTAAAGGGGTGTTTTGAACTCCATGTTAAGGATTTTGATGAATTTAGTTTGTTGTCTTTACCTACTAACATCATTCTAAGGTTTTGTTGATGCATTTCCAAAAATTAGAGGATAGACACAATTCAATGTTTTGTAGATTAACATCGACGTGTGGTTGATGGCCCATGTTTAATGTGATTGAGATTTATAAGGAGCTCATTCATTGACATCTCATTGTTTGGCCAATTGATAAACCAAGGCCACATCCTTCGCTTTTACACCTTAAGCCTAGGTGGAAGGCTTTTGATGAAGTATAATTTATGTCTATTCCCATTAGTCATAATCAACTTCATCTCACTGTGAACAAGTTGACTTCTTATTTCCTTGATTTATGCAAAAAAATCTTGTTAAACAAAATAAGTCAAGGTGTTGGAATTACATGTATGGAAAAAGCACTTGTATCTAAAAAGCATGGTATGGAGGTAATAGGCCATGAGGATCCTATTTTGTATGGCAAGTAAGTTTGTAAGTTTTTTCTTGTTTTAAAATTCATTTTCTAGTTTTGGTTTTTTGTGTTTGAATTTAGGGAAATGTTTTTTAAAATTGCGGTTTGCTAGTTTTATAGGTATAATCAAATTGGCAAACACATAATATAGAGCTATGCAACAAATTATCTCTAGTGAGTTCAGATGCGATCATCTATTGTGTTTTAAAGAAGCTTTTGACAAGGAAAAGGTTTATTTATGAGAAAACAAATGTATGTGAATTGAGAGTAAGTGAGATTTGATATGTTATGTATTTGTTTTATTGTTTTTGGTTTGCTTTCTCCATTCATGTTCTAATTTTGTATGTAAGCCAATGTTGATTTTGTTGAAAAAAACAATGTGAATATTGGAGTTGGTGTGCCTAACGGTGTAGTGGGAGCTGCTATTACTCCCATGGTTCATGATTATATCATTACTAGTGTTTTTAGTGTTTTTGGAGGTCTTTTTAACGTCCTTATTGGGGTTACCTCTTCTAGTTACAATAATCTTATTGTTTTTACATATCGGCAAAAAAAAGTTATTCAAGTTCCTATTGCTAATTCTAAGGATCAAAAGAAAAAGTGTTGCAAATTCTAGAATTTAGCATTGGTGAATTTGGATTTGAAATGGATTTTGAAAGTGCATAAGAAGATGAAATGTTTGAGAAAGAACTACCCAAGTACAAAGATCATTTGGATGTGACTTTTCCTCGTCGCCCTTTTGAAACAATCAATGTTAACATTACTTTTGGGCATTTCATTAGTCATTTGCACAATGACCCCATTAAGATTATAAATATAGTTGATTTTAAGTCTCTACCTACCTTAGGAGTACCAAGTAGAAGGACAAGCCATGACTTTGCTTCATTCTAGATGCTTTATATTTTTTATAGATTTCATAAGTACCTTGCTTTGTAACACATGTATAATAAAAGATTAGGGGGGAGCTGTGGAAAGGATGCAAAATCTAGGTAAATGTTTTGGATTTCATGAGGATGCCCAAAGTTTTTAAAACTTGGGTTGTTGGGAGTTGGGGACGCCAATGGGGATTTGGGGTTTTTCATCGTTTTTGATGTTTGTTCACCAAGGGAGGTTGGGATGTTTTCTACTTGGAGTTAGTACCTTTAATTTGTTTTCATAAATGTTGATGGGTAAGTGGAATCTAGACAACATTGAGAAAGTTGATCCACAACCTTCCCTCTTATGAATTTCCTTTGATCATGTGATTTCAGCATGTAACGAGTGTAGATTGAAAATTTTGATCTTCTGATCTTGGTTTTTGTTTAATTTTGTAGATTTATCATTTTCATAAATAAAGGAAATCTGATTTTTCTTTGTGTTGTGCCTTGTAAGTTTGTTGTTTGCCATTGAAAAGTATTTTAAGAAGGTGAAACATAAAATAAAAATTTGAAATTTTAATTGAGAAAGAAACAAAAAGAATACAAACTTAAAGAAATTATTTTTCAATTAATTAAATAAGATGGAAAGAAATAAAGAAATTAAAATTAAAACGATTACAACTAATTAAAGAAAATTAATAAGTAGTTTAAAATAATTTAAATGAATTTCAAATTAAAATAACAGCCTAACGGGTAACTTCCGACATGTGGTAGTTTCCCGGCCAGGCTGGCGGGTACGTTCTGGCCCACGGAAGTTTCTCTGACAGGATGTCACAGAAATCTTCAGGCAAGAGAGGGACCAAAAAAACAAAGAAAAAAAGTCGGCAGCGCTTTACGGCTGCAGGAATGCCCCATATAAAGCCATCTCAGACGCAATTGGCAAGTTCGGTCGAATTCTCCAGCTTGAACACGTTTGGAGCTGGTGTCATCAAGTTTCAAATCCAAATAGTTAATGTGACCGCAGATGGCCACTCGCTTGATGGGTGTTGGAGTTGTTGCTGGGTGGGACTTCCCCAGTGTTGTTGTTGTCGACCTCTTCCATGGAGATGCTATAAATCGTGGCTTGACGGCCGGTTCCACTTAGTTTCATGTCTTGGCACGGGTACACAGCGTGAGGGAACATGCGCTTCTGGCATATCACTGCTTGGTTGCATTCTCCGGCCTGAGTTGGCCGTTCAGAGGGAATCTGATGTTCAGGGAGTTCCTCTGACTTCTAACACATGGAACTTGCTATTAATCCTCAGGAGCATGCTCTTGGTGGCTGATTTTGCCAACGCTACTTCAAATGTGAGATTTACTTTGACCACCCAATTCACTATCAGGGCCTTAAAACTCACCATATGTCATCATGAAATTGCACCATTTCACTTACAAATGAACTAGGCCACCATATCCTCATACCAGCCAATTCACTTTGAGTGAAACTTGAGCGGACACCGTGCTTCAGTTCACGCGTGTTCTTGGACACCCGTTTCACTTCAGTTTCGACGAAGATGTGACGAGTGCTTCGCTACGGCTGATGTCCGCTCCGAAGCATCTACCGCTTGCTACGGCCCTCGTCTTCTTCGCTGTGAGCTCGATTCCCCCTTTTCTGGAGCATTGGAAGCCTGCGCCAGCCAGAGGAGTCGATGCTGTGAGTAATATATCCCCTCTCTGGCCTCTTCTTTTTAATGTCGATTTGGTACAGTTTTTGTGTAGTTGCTCATGTTATTTTTGGAGCTTTGTTTTCCTTCATTTTGACCTTCATCAACTTCTCCGTTTCTCTCTTGGCGTTGAACAGCTTCCCTGGCTGGCTGTCCGTAGCTGTTCTGTTTTCTCTTCCTCTTTCGTTGTCTTTCTTTCGGTCTTCGCACTTCCTGTAAGGACCTGCTCTGATTTTAGCTAGCCAAGTGTTTTTGGCCCTTGTTCTGACTGAGCACGGGGGAGACGATGATGAGGAGGAGGTGTCCAGTCTAGAACTCTGACATTGTTCTGCTTTCTGCTCTTTGGCTTCCTCGTTTTCGTGCAATCGTAGGAAGTGTTCTATTCATGTTTCGGTTTGACTCTCTCCGAACTGTTCCAAGAGGAAAGGGCAACAGCAGCGTTTGTAGCTGTTAGTCGTCATCGTGCTTCTCTTGCATCTGCCGTTTGCGATTCTAAGCTCCGTTGCATCGTTGTCGGTGGTTTCTCTGGCGTGATTCAGCTCCTGACTCCCTTCAAGGCGTGTTGTTCGGCCAATCATTCGAGAACTGAAGTCTGCTCTCGAAGTTTGTTTTTTCTACTTGTTGATTCTGAATATAGCTATTGCAGGATGTCAAAGTTGTTCATACTACCGGCTGCTCTGAAGACTGCGAAAGCTTAGTCTCCTTGTGGCGTATTTCCCCCGGAGGCCGTTAGATGGAACCGAAAAAGACTTCGATCCTTCTCTTGAAGTCTCAGGACCAAGGTCCAATACTTTGCAGAAGTGCAGTACTTAACTCTATGATGCACGATCCACAGTTTCTGGAACCAAGAACGTGATGCTATTTCAATAGGTTTTTTAATCTAAGCTTCTTCTGCAGCAGTAAGAACTGTTTCAGTGAAAGGAGCGGATCAGTAACAGACCAGCATATCATCAGAAGCTTCAGTAAAGATGGTGCTCAACAAGGAGGGGATTGTTGAGGACAACTGGAAAACTAGGGTTTGGTTCTCTCTTATAGGGAAAGAGAACCCCATGTGGAGAATGAACTCTAATTCTGTGCCATCCAATCAGTGGGCATTTGCCAAGCACATGTGACATTTGCAACTAGGGCAAAAATCAGGGAGTTTAGAGGTTTGGATATTTGTTGAAGCTATGGATGACTCCATGGATTTCAGCTGTGAGAATTTGTCAGTGATCATGGAGGAGGAGGACAATTACTTGTCAACAAGAGCTCTGAACCGATCACAGCTCTTCCATTGCCTCCAAGCTTTTGCAGGGCTGGACACTTTTAGGGGATCATTGCCCTGTTTGTGTTACCCCTCTTGTTCGAAACCGGTAAGGCTTGTTATTCTTCACTGTCTCTGTCTGAGACAGTGCATTGCAATTACATATTGTGGTGGAACTGTTAGCTTGAAGAATTATTCAGTTTTTCTGGTTATGATGATAAGAATGCTTACTACAAGTTGGGACTAGCATGTGCCTAAAACCCTAGTTTGGACCATTGGCACAAGGTTGGTGTCCTTGAGATGTCTCATAACACCAAGTACATGGTAACTATCTACTGACCGAATGTAATGATCTTGCTGATAACTATCACATTGTGGTTGAAGGATTTGGGTTTAGGGTTTAAGGTTTAGGAGATAAAGCTAGTTTGAGTACATTTAGATCGCCCCTATAACAGACACTAACAATTTCTGGACCTTGTGCAGACAGAAGCAGATGTTTTGTGTTGCATGTGATCAGTGGGTCCTAACAGAAGAGCAATTGGCATCGAAGTTGAATGGCCAGTGTGTGAATGACTCAAAGACAAGCTCTGAAACCTCCACCCCAACTCCTCCTTCTGCTTCTTCAGCCCCAACCTGTTCACCTACTATAATCTTCTGGATAATGCTACATCTACAGGGGGAAAGGTGAATGGTGGAAGCCACGGGAGAATATCTAGTCTCTGGGACAGAGATCAGGATGTGGAAGTGAGGAGTCCCAAGAGGTTGGCACCAATGGAGATGTTTGTTGGTAAGCACCTTAGCCCATTTGCTTATCCTAGGACCTAAATCTGAGCTTTTGCCTGTGCACCTCAAAACTTATGGTAATTGAACTAGAAATGTGCACTTTCCCACTTGTGAGAGGTTTACAAACATATTCAGGGTATGTGTTCAAGGTTGCCATTCTTGACTCACTGTAACTAATTCTACAATCACAATAGGAATCTTACAGTGCTGAAGTTGCAACTGTGGAGTGTGTTCTGGATCTATTTTCAGGAAATGAAGTGCTCAATAGAGTGCAAGATGATATCACTGCTCCATTTTCACAAACATCAAAATGCTTAACACTTCCCAAGGTAGTTGTTCATAAGTGGCAAGCCCAATGAATCAAGGAGCCAAGAAGTTTCACTATCTTGTTCCCATAAGAGATGCTTTGTTTTTGTAATCTTCCTGTTTGAGTCTGGCATATATGTTGTTTGATGTGTATGTATTTAAATGGTAGTTGCTTCATACATAGATGAAGAATGTCTTTCTGTCCGGTACACACATGGTAACATAGTATATGCTCAGTGTCAAGACTAACTTTCTTGGTTTTTTTACAAGCAACTGTGGTGCATACAGTCTTCTACTGGCTCCATATTCAAAGATGTTTAGGAGTATGTAAAATCTTTTGGCAGGTGAATTTGCCTGTTGATCCAAGTTTGGTGCTGTGAAATACACTGTCAACCCTCTTTCAGAAGGTTGAGGTGAGGTTTTCTAAACTTTCTTTTTATCTCTCCATTCATCTTCTTGAGAGTGATGGACACTGCACCATGAATGGCTGATCAATCTGCCACTAGTTTGACATCTGTGATAAACTGGGGCCAGTTTTGGACCCATCAAGGCAGTGGATGTACTAATTAAAAGACTTCCCACCCTAGTATTGGTTTTGTAGTGCATCATCAGCCAATGCCATGTATCATGGCAAACAAAAGTGCTGAAGAGAGACAACAGACCATTGAACACCACACTGCAGATTTTACTTCGAAGGACCCTGTCTCATGGTTGCCCCATGGCACTTGTTAAGTCAAATTGTGTGATGTCAAAATCTGGTTCATGTTGCAGTTTTGCATATGTAGTGACAGTGAGCCACCGGTTATTCTAAAAATCAACTAGCACTTGTGTGGTTTGTCCCTTAAGATACAAATGCTTATCTAGAAACTTGTCATTCTATGTGACCAGTAACAGGCACCTTAGTCCACCTCCAAATTGTCAGACTTCAGCCTATGGTGCAGAGCTAGTTATCCATATGTGAGTTGGATTGAAAGTATTGGTGTGATCATCTGGGTAATGCTTTCTTCTTGTTGCAGGAGCTCCGTCAATTGATTGCAGTCTCTCATGACATTGAGGATCTGAGTCAGGTATGATAAAATCTAATGGATTTGCTTTTGACATGTATGTGTTCATTTCTTGCTGAAGTATTGGCAGCTGGCAAAAAGGTTTAAGCTTTGAATCCTGATAACTGGTGGTTATCAACTGTTTTTGTTGAAAAATCACAAAACTTTACTTGGTGAGAAGGGAGGCTTTCAGCATACACTGTAAACTTGTAAAAATTTCAGCAATTAGGGACTGAATTGAGAAATGATTAATTATGTGTGCAGTTGTTGCACACCCTTGGAGAGTGCATGGAGGCCATCAAACACACAAAGACTGTCTTTCAGTTAGTTGTTGTGTAGTGGTGTGCACTAAACATTTTTGGCAGCAAAGACAGCAGACTCAAGCTTTGGTTTGGTGATTATATGTGCACTAAAGGTAGGTCAACCATGTGTCATATCTGCAGCAGTTTACTGCAGCTGTTAGTGAGAACTCCAGCACTATGTTTTATGGTAATATTTTTTTTGCAGATGTACAAAGGGAGGTAAAGGATTCTCGAATCAGATAGTTCACTTGATGGAATATTGTTTTTGAACTCGGTTAATATATGGTGGACACTTGAGCGCATGTAATCACCAATGTCTGTTGAGCTTTTTGTTTCTTCAAAAAAATGAGAACTCATTGCAACTTTAGTCATTGGGATATTTTCAAGATGCAATGGAAATGGCAGTAAACCACCCACATGTGAAGTTTGTATGGATCTATCTCCATCTACGATCCCTGTCACTGTCAGACCAGCCTCACAAGACTGAAACAAAAAATCTGAGTTTGAATCACAAGATTGAAACACAAAATCTGAATCTGAATCACAAAGTCCAATTGCATGAATGTCATCAATGGATATGAGGCCTTGGACCATGTGGATGTCTTATTTGAAACCGTATGCAGGAACAGGTCCATAGAAGACAATGTGGATGTTTTATTTTGGACTGTATGCAGGAAAGAAGACAATACTGATGTCTATGTGGATGTCTTATTTTGAACTTTATGCAGAAACAGGTGGAACGAAGACAATGTGGATGCTTCTTTTGGAGTGTACTGCAGGAACAGGTTGATATAAGACAATCTGGATGTCTCCTTGAGCGCATAGGAAGGTAGTCTTTCTTTCTTTCTTTCTTTTAATTTAACGTCAATACCCGGACCAGAGAGATCCATTTGACGACAATTACAAAGGTAGTCGACTGGCTGACAACGGGAAGAACTGGTGACTCTTAGTGAAAAGTGAAAACCCACACAGCCAGGATAGAAATCATGGACTTAAGGTGCATTCACACTTGGTGTTAAGGGTTCTAGTATTAAGTCCCCTGACACCAAGCTAGTCATTTAGGACCTAAAAGTATTTACCATGAAGATTGTATGTTAACATTCACTTAATTTTAAACAATCACCCATTTAACATTGGGTGCCACCTAAGATGCCACCTAGATTTCACTCAACACTGACTTAACATTAGGTGTGAATGCACCTTTGGTACGTTACTAGTGATGTGACGGCAAATTAGGAAAATATATTTTATCAATATAGAATATCAAAATAAGAGATTGATGTTGTTCAATTCACAAAAAAGATTTGTGCACAAAAAAAATGATATTTCTACTTTTAGAAGGGAACAAATTGTAGAAAGAAAATTATTATCAAAATTCTCAATGCATTTCTGATACTTAGTTATATTTTCAAATATACATAACTAGGATTCCTAAATTACCAAAATGAAATTAAGATGTATTCTGAACCATGACTAGTATTGGGCAGTTCTCTATTTTTCAAAGAAAGAACCAGTGGGTAAGTGTCAGGTATACAGATCCTTGACAAAGGTTTGCAGGTTCTCACAAAATTGAAGAACTGTTTTTGCCCATAGCCATGATTCTCACAATTCAAACTGCCGGTCTAAAAACCTACCCTGAGTCACCAGTTCTTCCATGAAACCAGTTGACTCCTTGACATTTTTTCAAAAACTTGGTAACCGAGGTTTTTTTATTCTGCAAATTTTCACAAACCCCAACTGGTGGTTATAACAAAATCAAAGAACCGCCCAACACTGATCATGACCCTAATGTATTTGCGTGACTTTTTTAATGAAAATCAGATGTAAATGAAATGACAACAAATCATATAATAATTACATCAATTCATGAAAGTAATGTCACATTAATAAGTTTTTTTGGGGGTTTTGGGTTGGTAAAATACTCATTCGTAACTGACAACATCATATTGACCAATGCCATAGACGATCTATCAACGGTTTGGACTTGATCAACTAGCAAACCACGGTTATGTAAATTGGCCTCACATAATTGACAACAAATGATGTCGTCAACAACATTTTGGTAGGCCTGAGTCATCAATCTCCCAAGGAAACTAGTAATGAATTAAAGTTTTACAAACTACTAGAGGCCATAACATTAGCCCTAAATAGTTCATATCCTTGGTTGATTGTGATTATGGTTATGAATAGTAATATGAAACATAATGTTGTAACATGGTGGGTTTTGTCAACTATGTTTGATTGATTTCCAAATTTTCATATGGCTGCACGAATGCCCCATATAAAAGCATCTGAAACCCAATGGCAAGTTCGGTCGAATTCTCCAGCTTCAACATGTTTGGAGCTGGTGTCATCAAGTTTCAAGTCCAAATCGTTAATGTGACCGCAAATGGCCACTTGGTTGATGCGTGGGGAGTTGCTGCTGGGTGCAACCTCGCCATTGTTGTTGTTGATCTCCTCCATGGAGATGCTATAAATGGTGGCTTGACGCCCGGTTCCACTTATTTTCATGTCTTGGCACTGGTACACTGCATATGGGAACATGCGCTTCTGGCATATCACTGCTTTGTTGTATGATTTGCTCTCCACAACCCGAGTCCATTTCTCAGCATTTGTGGTCAATGATGAATCAAGCTGGTAATCCCTCAAATCTGCACACATGACCCATGGTAGAAAAAGAATGTCAATAGTTAGGGGGTAGATTTGGCCTCTGTTGTGGCTGGATTCGCCAGCCTGAATTGGCCATTCAGAGAGAGAACCTGATGTTCCGGGAGTTCTTCTGACTTCTAACACATGGAACTTGCTATTAATCCTCAGGAGCATGCTCTTGGTGGCTGATTCTGCCAACATGCTTCAAAAGTGAGATTTAATTTGACCACCCAATTCACTATAAAGCCTTAAAAGTCACCATATGTCATCATGAAATTGCACCATTTCACTTGAAAATGAACTAGGCCACTATATCCTTATGCCAGCCATTTCACTTTCATTGAAACTTGAGTCATTCATGAAGCAATTCACTAAGATAAGCAACTCACTAAGGACAATTTTTTGTATTACTCAAATAATTATTCTAATGTTTAAAGATAATATAATTTATGAATAATTTATATATTATATTAAGCTTATATATAATTATTAAATATATGTGTGTTATAATGACATTATATCTAATACTTAATATTTAATAATCAATATATTACAAAATATTATAACTGGAATATTATATTATATTATATTTCTTGTTGACATAATAAAATAATTATTATCACTTGATAATAATTTTATTATTAGTTACTTTATCTTTAATTAAGATAAACGGTTTTTTATATTTCATTTATGTTTTTCATAAACGTTTGCATAAATAAATGTTGCAACTTGTCAAATCATAATTTCTCATGAAGAAATCTTTTGTGAGTTCTTATCAAACAAAAAAATTCAAATGTGTTTTCCATTAAATGGTTTGGAATCTTTTTATGTTTCTTTATTATATATATGTGTGTGTGTAGACCTTTGAAAGAAAGGTCAAAAATGAATTTTCATGTGTTTCCAATTTAGTATGTTGAATATTTATCATCCTTATGGAAGTCATTTTAAGGACAGAGCCAATATAGCGACAAGCCACTTGTTTGCCAAATAGGCAGTGACCAGGTGTTGGGTCATTAGGTGAAAAGAGTTGGGGGGGAAGGGGGGGGTTTTGGGGGGGAACCTGAAGAAATGGTGGTGCGGTCGAGGGGGCTGATGTTGGAAACATCCTCAGGGCTCAAACTGGTGGACACAAATTGTCTCATGTCCTCCAATGAGGTCACACATGTCGTATGGCCGCCAGCCGAGCCTGTACGCACATGAGATTCCTCGCACTGAGACATGGTGCGCATCATCATGGTTGCCAAGTTGGAATTCTCTGGGATGTCCAATATTTGCAAAAGCTCAGGCATCTTGGCTCTGCATTGAAAAGCAAATACATAAATAAATAACATGGGGGGTGTGTCACACTGTGGCCTTGCCATTTACATTAAAAAGTATCTTAAGGCAAAAGAAAAGAATTATGAAAACTCATATATTTCACCATGCAAAAATATAATCTTCAAAAATTCCTCTAAAAGAAACCAAAATCCTTCAAGATATTATAACTCTATAACTAATCTCAAGTTTCAACACAAGCCAAAATATCATCTTTCAAAAATCCTCATATAAAAATAGACCTATTATTACCTAGGGGCCAAAATCCCTTAAGCTACTATACTCTATAATGAATCTAAACA
>Ga0209611_10003823_pt1 | contig 25954 bp, 25 predicted proteins | sample S1TSphgellanicum_3_FD_187693 | JGI IMG/M metagenome (GOLD analysis project Ga0209611, IMG submission 187693) | Host-associated microbial communities from peat moss isolated from Minnesota, USA - S1T2_Fc - Sphagnum magellanicum MG (SPAdes) (version 2) | ecosystem: Host-associated > Plants > Peat...
CTTGTGTAATGAAGAAAAGAGAAGCAAACCATCAACACCAAGGTATTTAACTACAAGACCAAACCACAAATAACCAAACTAAAATAAGTAACGAAAGTAATTCAACCTTGTGAAAGTAACCTAGTTACTTTCCTACTCCAGTAACTAATGAAACCTAACTAGTTGAGCTTGAATTCTCAACACCCCTCTACCCCTCAAAGCGTTGTGAGCTAGGGATCGTGCCTAAGCTCCTCCCATTACTAGAAATTTTGTCTTTTGCAACTTGTCTTATGCAACTAAAAAATTTCACATGTAACATGTGTAGTTGCATGCGACATTTTTTAGTTGCATAAGACAAGTTGCAAAAGACAAAATTTCTACTAGTGTCCTTTTTTCGTTATTTTCTATTTGGACTCACATTTGAGTCCTTTAAGGAGTTGGGAGTGACCCTTGAAATCACTCTCTGAAGTTTCGGGAGTCCATGGGGACTCCATCTCCCAAAGTGGGAGTTACCTTGGGAGTGTGAGGGTTCACTCCCTCATACTCCGTCACACTTTTTTACATACCCGGGAATATGTGATGTGACTCTCGGGCTTGTTTTTGGCTTGCACCCTTGCGACCTCTTTTGCCTTGACTTCGGGCTTCCTCTTGGCCCGCAACCTTGTAACCCCTTTACCTTGTTGGTGAGCCCAAAGTTAGGGTTGCAACAATCTCCCTCACTAGAAGAAAAGGTCAATGTCCTCATTGACATTTACAAATTCTTTCAATAATTGTAATTGCTTTCTTTTGGATCCTTGGCCATCAAATGCCGACTTTTGCGATAGGACTTTACCTCAAGCTAACTCAGGTGTCCCCAAGTTTCCAACACTTTCTTGACAAGTCCAAGGAGGGTCTTACAAAAAAGCTTTAACCATTGCGTCGTCAAAAGACCTAAACTAGCCTAATTGACGAAGCCCTCATTTGGGAGGCAATTTCCATCCTTCCCTTCATGAAGAACTCAAGTCAAGTCTAATTTTGACCTAAGCTACTTGACATGATTCCTTTCCCACCCTTGCGCCTTGATCACAACAATCAAGCCTAACTAAAGGTGTGCCTATCAAGGTACGAGAAGCAACGTTTAGGCTTTGCAAAAGCTTAAGTCCCAAGTTACGCGATTATAGTATGCGAACGGGGTCATGACTTTCCGCGTTGGCCGCCATTACCAACCAACCCTTGGGATGCACTTTGAGCATGTGCACGTCCCCGCAAGCTCACCTTGCATGCCTCGTCTTTTGGGGCCAAGATTTCTCTTAGCCCCACCTAGGAGTCCGATTTTGATTTCGACTTACGCAAGAGTGTTCCATTTGTCCATGCCATTTGACAACCCCCTTTTATCATACTCGTTATGTTTGTGATGCAATCTCTTAAAAGTTTTAAAACTTAGCCTTTATTTCACTTGTAACTTGATGTGGTACATTTGTGTAATTTTTCGCCCCACTAAAAGAAAGGTGATGTCCTCATCACGCTCTATGTTTCCTTTGCCTTTTTGCCAATCTATCGTGGAATTCTTCTATGGCTTCTTGGGCATGTTCCATGTCGGACTCATTCACCCAAGATGTTTCTATTGGATGGTATCCTCTCCACTTGACCAAATACTCCTACTCTTGCCCCTTTAGTTGCCTTGACTTGAGCACGGCCTCCACTTTAAACTCAAGTTCATTATGAACCAAGTCCGCAGGGGGCCTTGAGTTGTGCCCTCGATTGGGCCTTGAGGCATCACAAGCGACCGACTTCAAAAGTGAAACATGAAATAAAGGATGAACCTTAAGATTTTCCGGTAATTATAATTTGTAAATGTCGGGAAATTTCTTTTCCAACACTTTGAACGAGCCCGCATATGGGCCCAAGAACTTGTGTGTCGTAACCCCACTTTGGGATAAGTGTGAGGATGAAATTCACACCCCCAAAAAGTGGGAAGTTGGAGTCCTTCAGGACTCCCAAAAACTCAAAGCTCGAGTTCAAAGGTCAAAACACCTTGCATTGAGGTGTTCTTTATATCAATGCAAAGGTCTTAAAGTGTAGATGCCCCAAATGGCCTCACATGTGCCATTTGAACATCTACAGCCCAAGTTATGGGCAAAAGAAGGGCCGGGAGTCAAACTAGCAGTTTGACTCCCGACCACTAAAAGTTGGGAATTGACCTCTTCCCAACGTCTACTGAAGAAGTGCGACATAGCCTTGAAAAGCCCTCGAGGAGAGCTACAACTTTGGTTCAAACCTCACTCCAATCGGAGGTCGAAGCTGGGAGATATGAGTTTTCAAAGTCCCAGGACTTCAACCCGGGACAATTTCGGGACTCCTCCTTGGGAGTCCCGGGAAAAAGAGCCATTTGAATGTAGCCTCCACCGAGAGTTACAAAGAATACTATATGGGGGAAGGTGGTGGCCTCCCCTGAGTCCGGGCCATGGTGAGTCAAGTGAGTCCAAGTGCCCGTGACTTGTCCCAACACCCAAGGGTGTTCCCGAATGTGAACTAACCTTCTTGTGGTTGGTTTGGATGCAGATTCGAGTGAGATAATACTTATCCCTCTTCGTAGTTTAATCCCGGGACTTCCAGGCCGCCCCTCTACCCCCTTTTAGTGCTGGAAGTCGGGAGCGGCCCTCAAGTCCCAACTTTTCGCAATTCAACATACTTGGACCCTCAAGTGGGTCTAGCAAAGGACTTAGGAGCGCGTCATTGTGGCGCAAACCTTCGAGCAATCAAAAATTCTTGATGTTCAACCACACTTCATCCCCTTTTTCAAAATTCACCTTTCATTGGGACTTATCCGCAAAATCTTTATACCTTTTATGCACCTTTTCAAGATTGGCCTTAGCCGTTTCCCACAAGCATCGCCTTTCTTCATCAAGTTGTGTGACCATGGGTACTTCCTCACTCGCATCACTTGGAGGTTGCCCAACCTAAGTTGTGGGCACAATTGGTGACTTGCCCATCACCATTTGAAAGGGGGCGGCCCCCGTTACCAAATGTTCCAAATTGTTGTAACAAAACTCGGCCAACTCCAAATGGTCCACCCAATCTTGTTGATCCACCGCCACATAATTCCTTAGGAATTGTTAGATCATCGAGTTCACCCTCTCGATTTGTCCATCTGTTTGGGGTTAAAATGAGGTGTTTATCTTGAGCTTCGACCACATGTGTTTCCACAAGGCTCTCCAAAACTTGCTTCTGAACTTTGGGTTTCGGTTCGACACAATGTCCTTTGTGTCGCAACCCTAGCTTTGGGCTCGCGACCAAGGCAAAAGGGTTGCAAGGTTGCGGGCCAAGAGGGAGGCCATGAGTCAAAGCAAAGAGGTCGTAAAGGTGCGGGCCAAAAAGAAGCCCGAAAGTCACATCACATACTCCTAAGAGTGTAAGAAAGTGTGAAGGAGTATGAGGGAGTGAACCCTCACACTCCCAAGGCAACTCCCACTTTGGGAATGGAGTCCCGGTGGACTCTTGAAATTTTAGAAAGCAATTTTAAGGGCCAAAACTCAATGACTTGTGGCGTTCTTTATATCATTGGAAAGTTCTTGGAACGTAGATGTTTAAAATGGGCTTTCATTACTCATTTGGACATCTAAAACACAAGTTATGGCCAAAAGAAGGACCGGGAGTTTGACTCCCCACGAGAAAAATTCTAGAATCGACCCAATTTACTTGGTTGCAGGGGGTGTGCGACATACCGTTGGAAACTCTCAACGAGAGCTACAACTTTGCTTGAAGCCGCATCTCGATTCGAGGTTTGCTTGCAAGGTTATGGGGTTCCAAAGTCACAAGAGTCCCAACCAGCGTGATTTTGGGACTCTCACTCAAGAGTCCTGGGAGAGGAAAGCCATTTGGATGTAGGCTCCGTGGCCAGCCATAGAGTATACTATGAAGGGGAAGGTGGTGGCTTCCCCCAAGTCCGAGCTGTGGTGAGTTTAGTGTGTCCGTGTTGCCCGTGGTTCGTCCTAGCACCAAAGGTGCTCTAACTATGCACTAACCACTTTGTGTGAGTTGTGCGCAGGCCCGTGTGAATGAGTGAAGCTTGTTGACTCTTCCTAGTCCATCTCGAAGCTCGAACACGCCCTTCTACCCTTCAATGTGTTGTGAGCTAGGGAGCGTGCCCGATTCCCTTTTCTTCCGTTGTCTTCTACTTGGACTCACATTTGAATCTTCCAAGGAGTTAGGAGTGCGTCAATTAATGCAGTGATAGAAAAGATTCCAATCTCGAACAAGTGGATCGTAGGCACTTTGCATTCTAGGACAAGTGAACTTTTTAGTATAAATGTTTATTTCATACAATAGTTGGTTGTGAATAAATTTTAGGGTTTAGGGTTTTAGAACCCACCCCCTTTTACCTTGTTTGGCTTGAAGAATCATCCCATTTCCAGTTTTGATCAAATGCAAATTATAATAATCAAATCACAATTGGTCCTTGATTTTAGCCATAAATATTCAACAGTTTTTAGCAGTTGAACAAGTAATTACCCATTTGCACCTTTCTTTTTTATTTCCTTTCTGTTTGATTTTGGTGGCCAACCCATGTCATCTTCATAAGCTAAATAATTATAATGTTATCAAGTGTAGTTTTCTTTGGTGTGCTCAAACACCATTCCTTTCATTTCCCTATCAAAATGTTTTGGCATAATCCCTTTCACTTGTTTCAACATCTTTATCTATTTAGCCGGTTGTAAATGAATCCAAGTTTTGGTTTGATTTTGATGTTCACACCATTCCACACCTTGTTTTCTTCCACTTTTGTTTTGGATTTGGTATGGTTTTTTCTTTCATACAACAACCATGTTTAAAATCGACAGTAACCCAACTGAATTTTTCGCTGACATTGATAATGAAGGGATTGCAATTGTTCTCGAACATGATTTGTGCATGTTTGGTAGCTTATAGGTGTCTAATTTAATGGTAATGAGATTGGATGATAGTAATGGGTATCATCTTCAAAAGCCACATCACACATCGGATGGGCTCAAATGAAGAGTGACGACATGGACATATAAAGTATAGGGAAAAGTAATTTTGCTTATTTCACAACCTTCAACCACCACTATGGGCATTGTAGCCTCTATTATGCAAGACCAAAATTTGATCAAGGTCAAGGTAAAGCCCCCAAATTTACCTATCATTGAAACTCTTAGTGATTTTTCATCTAATGATGATACTACTATTATCTCTCCTCCCTTGGTTACTGTGGCATTGCCCGCTCTTGTTTCCAAAAATAAGGTTGCAAAAAATTTGCTTCTCACAACCTCTATTTTTAATTGCATGAAAGTTCGCCAAGCATCATAAATGTCCTTAAATCATTTCTTGAAATCTAAAGGGGTAGAAATGAGTTATGCAAATTGGTTTAAGATCTTGTTTTAATTTAGTGTGTCAGTTGCATGCCGCTTGTTTTTAATGGAACACTTTGGTAGAAGTGAAATTTAATCCTTGCATAATTATTTCACACTGTTGTAAGAACATATTTACATTACAACATGCACACATTCACAATTTATGCCCTGATTCTAAACACACTTGATTTTATAGTTCATTAAAACACCATATTCATGGTTATTTCATATAATTAGAATCTGCATTTCATAATACAATATAGAAAAATCCGGAAACAAAATTACAATTCATTTCATCATATTTTGATACTACAAAACATTCAACAACAATATGAACATAGAATTCACTGCAAAAGTTTGTGCTTCTCTGTATTACTAAAATTAAATCTGAATCACAACAAAATTCCATGTTTTGTTGAAAAATGAAAGCAAAATAATAACAAAAATATATGGTTTTTACTACAAAATACCTACAACTATCCTTACTTCCTCAAAATTATGTGTTTAAAAATAATCCTCTTCCCCCATATGTTCCCTCTTTAGGCAATCCCAAGTCACAGCATCATGATTCAAAAGTAGTAAGAATTCAAAATTCAAAACTACAATGCTCCATGGACAATTTCTATCCTAAATGCCATGTTCATCCAAATCATGTAAACATCCTACCCCCTTACCATTACCTACTTTGTACTTTGGATTTTGTCTTTGAAATCCCTGGAAAATGACAAAAAATGAAATGAATGTATTTAGCAACATTTTAAACATCCATCTTCTCCACTATAATCTTCATAGTTTCGATTTGTTTAGGAACCAGTGGTTTTGTACCCACCTTTAGCTCTGTAATTTTGACCTCCTTCTCAACCAACTTAGTCTATGGTTCTACTTCCAAGGGTTGTATCTTGGATACCTCTTCCTCTGTTGCTGGAATAATTTCCACCTACCATTGTTCTTGAATTATTTGTTGTTTTTTCTCTTCCTCACCCCCTCCTTTGAGGTCTTGTGATTTTTTTGTATGTACTTTCTCCTCCTAAACTATTTCTCCTATGAGGTTTTATGGTTCTTTAGTTTGCACTTCTTCCCAAGCTATTCCATTAGGTCCTACTTCAGGCTCTTCATCTTGTTTGATGCCTTTGTACTTGTTGGACTACCGTAAACAAAATCTAGAAAATTCTTTTGATAAACTTCCAACTTGTACCTCATAAATCTTTCATCAACTCTATGTTAAGCTAGATTTTTCTCCGACTCCTTTGTAAAATACTCTTTTGCAACCACCCACCATTCCTCAAATTCTACCTCAGAATCCTTCATTTTGTTCTTCATCTTCATCCAAAAATAGTACTGCAACATTTGTTCATAATCTTCCAGCCTTTTTTTAACAACAATTGGGCCCATGTTCTTCCTCTGTTCTTGTGTAATTTCCAACTATGCTTGCAAGTGCTATAGATTCCTTTATAATTTCTCAATCACACTTTCTATACTCATGTTGTTGTGAATTCCAAAACTTTGAAAACTCTCACAACCTCCAACAACAAATCAAAATCGCTTTTGATGGTTACCTTGTTTTTTGTTGTCCTTGAACATTTTTCCCTTCGCATTCATTTTCTTACATGTCCACCATCTTTTAATTGACACATGATCCTCACAATTAATATGGCCCATCATTGCGAATTTACGTGTCCCGTCTATAGCCACATGTAAGCACTTCGCTTCATCATTAAAAATTACTGCTTTAGATTCCATCTTACATTTAGTCCACATCCTTAATGTCCCTATGTTAATTGTACTAACTCCACCTTGTTTACCTTGTACACTTTTTGCTAATTATGCCCATTTATGTGTTGACTGTGTCAATTCATTTGTTGACTATACCAACAAATCTGATGATTATGTGAATACCCCTGATGGCTAGGCAAATACCTTTGTTGATTCAGCCAATACCCCTAACAAATCATCTTCAGATATCTGGATCCCAAATCCTTCATTTATGTAGTTATTACTCATGGATTTGTTAATCATATGTAGATCAAAAATCAATTTGCGTTGACCATAGGATCTTCCATTTATTCTTCATTTTTAATACTTTGCATTTGTGGTTTTGTATTTCACAATTTGCATCTTCTTCCTCCATATCAAAATTCTCCACTTGAATTCCCCCTACACTTTGTTCCCAATATACTAACATCTATTGTTCTTGTTTTTGAACTTCAAATTCCATGTACTTGTAAGGTTTGAGCTTATTCACATTGACCAACACAAGGTTGATTTCAAACTTTTCAATGGTCACCAATAACATTATGTTATTTGGCAATAGATACCGTATTATGTATGGTCCAAACCATTTCCTAGTAAACTTCCTTAGGTGTGACTTATTACCTTTTAGAAACCACAAAACATAATCACCAAAACTGAACTATTTTTCTGGATTCTTTTGTTGACTTCATAATGTTTTATTCCACTATTGAATTTTTATAGTTTTTATAACCTACATTTTAGCTTCCTACAACTTCTCTATATATATAATTCTATTAGTTAAAACTTTCATTAAAGTACTATTTCATTTCCACTAGCAACTAGCAATATGTACTTTGTGGGCATTAATGGATGTAATCCATACATTAATTGATATGGTGTATACCCTATTGTTACTTTGTATGAGTTCTGTATAAAAATAACATTGTTCACAGATGTTCATCCCAATCTGTTATATTCTCACCAACTAACTTGATCAATAATGTCCCAAGTACTTTGTTAGTAAACTCAACTTGCCCATTCCCTTATGGATAATAGTTGTAAAACTCACATGTTTCAACATTAAATGATCTGTCAAATACTTGATGGCATCATTAATGAAATGAACTCCCTGATTTATGATTATAGTTAAAAGACATCCAAACTTCGTTAATATGCATTCATACAACTTTTTTGTTATGATTGCTACAATATTAATTATTAACATTCTTGCTTCCACCCACTTGGTAGCATAATTTGTGGCTACAAGAATATATTTGTTTATTGTATATTTTCTTATTGGTTTGACTGGCCCCACAAAATCAAGTCCCCGTTTCATAAATGGTTCCTCTGGAAGACTTGTGACTAACTTTGCAAGACTTTGAGTTGCTGATCCTCCTATTCTTTGACATGCATCATAAGATTTGCAATAATCATGCACATCTTTACACATAGTTGGCCACCAATATCCAATATCTTCCTCTACATTATTTTAGTTGCAAAATGCCTTTTTAATAGTCCTTCATGTAATTCTCTCATCACCATTTGTGCTTTTGTAGTTGTTAAACATTGTTGCAGTCTGTTATCTTGGGCCATTTTGTACAATTCACCATTCTTCAATGTGAAAGGCTCTGCTATCATGACCAATCTTTACTTCTACTGTACTGATAATGTGCCCTCAATCTATCCTATTATCAAAAAATCTTTTACATCATTCAACCATTTAAGTTTTGTGTAAGACAAATTTGCATCTATGGTTTAATCAAACACACGTGTGGGTTCTGTAATATATGGTAATTTTGACAATCCATCTGTAACTACATGAGTTTTGCATGGCTTATACACTATTGTGAAATCATATTATAGGAATAATAACAACCATCTAGCTATTCTCCTTGAAACCTATGGTTTGTTGACTAAGTAGATTAATGCCATATGATTTACTTAAAAGACAAACTTATTGCCTAACAAATAATGTTTGAACTTGTGTAAATCAAAAATTGTTGCTAAACCCTATTTCTTTGTTGTGTTATAATTATGTTTTGTTTTGTTCAGAAGCATAGAAGCATACACTATTGGTTGATCATTCTTCCATGTTACATTTTGAAACAACATAACCCCCACAACTAACAAGGATGCATTTGTATGGACATGAAATTCCATCTACTAATTTGGTGATATTAATATTAGTGCTTTAATATACTTTTGTTTAATCAATTCCCAAGCTTTTTGGCATTCTTTTATCTAAAGAAAAGTCTTTGTCTTTTTTGTCAGTTTATTGATAGGTGCGATAATAACAGCAAAGTTTTTGATAAAACATCTGTAAAATTGTGCCGTCCCATTGAATACTTGAATCCGTTGTGGATTCTTAGGTGATGGCATGTTTACTATTGTTTGCATTTTCTTTGGATTTGGTAATTTCCCTTTTTTGGAAACAATAAAACCTATTATCATCCTTGAAAATACCATAAATGCACATTTTCCTAGATTCATATTACTGCCATATTCTCAGCACTTTTGAAAACATAGTCTAAACTTCTGTAGATGACTTTCCATGTCACTATACACTATAAAATCATCCAAAAATATCTTAATAAAATTATCCAAATTCTCCCTGTATGTTTTGGTAATAACTCTCTGATATGTTCGAGGTCCATTTTAAACTTTAAATGGCATCACCTTCCATATAAAAGCCCCCTAATATGTAACAAATGCAATCTTGTATCTGTCCTTTAGAACTATAGAGATTTGACGATATTTTGAATATCCATCTAAGAAAGAATATGCCTCGTACCCTTCTATTATGTTCAACACTTCATATGTGAAAGGTAATGGGTATGGATCCTTCTTTGTGGCTGCATTTAGTTTTTTGGAATTTATATAGATTTTCAGTTTGCCATTTTCTTTGGTATTACTACTATGGGTGATAACCATGTGGCCTCTTCCACATATTGAATTGATCCAATTGCTCACAACTTGTCTATATCTTGTTTGATTGTTGTAGCATAGTTTGGATTTAATATATATATGGTGATGTGTAATGGTATAATAGTGTCCAACTCAACTTTATGTTGTGCCGGCTCTGGTGGAATCCTTTTTAGATCTTTGTATGTCCATGAAAAAACATCTTTGAATTCCTTCAATAGTTGTTCCAATTCCAATACCTTGCATGTTTCCAGTTGTGCATTAATTTTCACCAAATGTGGTTCTACATTAGTTCTAAGATCGAGCTTCATCAATTGATGATCTTTAGTTAATATGCATCCAACTACTTGCAATTCTTGTGCTTTCATTTTTGTTGGGGTTTCATCCACTACCACACTCGTTAGTTGATAACTATAGATGTTTTTTAATACACCTTATCCTTTATAGCTACTTTTGGTTCACATCTGTTGCAAGCTATCTTCTTTTCTATGGTTTGTACTCCATATCCCTATTATGAAATACTAGTCTTCTCATATGTATCCACGATCTCCACATCTGTGGTTTTCACATATTGAATTATCTCAGGTGAATTGATTGTTCTGATTGAGAACAATTTTGGTTCTATAGCAAAGATGATATTTTCTTCTTCATTTGTGATGTCGTTTTAATAATCGTAGCACGGTCACACTTTTAGTCTTTTTACTTAACCCCTAAATGTTTCATGATTGTAATTATTTTGACTATCCCATTCCCTTGTATGGTAATGGTGTTACTCCCCTAATCATGGTCTCCCCAACAACATGGAATAATTAGAATCTACTTATTATGAAGTATAATGACACGCTCCCAACCCCTTTTATAGACTCAAATATGAGTATAAGGTGGGAACAATGGAAGAGTAAGGAGTTGGGGCATGTTCCCTAGCTCGCAACACTTTGGGGGTAGAAGGGCATGTTGGAGCTCTGGGATGGGACTAGGAAGAATGACAAGCAACTAATCACTCACACGGACTTGCACAAAACCAAACAACAAGTTGGTTAATGCATAGTTAGAGCACTTTTGATGCTAGGATGAACCACGAGTAAACTCAAACTCACAAGACTCACCACAGCCCAGACTTGGGGGAAGCCACCACCTTCCCCCTTATAATATACTTTGTGTCTCTCCACAAGGCCCACATCTAAATGACATTTTGTCTCAAGACTCCCAAGTGCGAGTTTCGAAATTCTTAAACTCTCCCGCGACTTTGGGTGTCGCAACCCCACTTTGGCCAAGTGTGGGGGCGAAGCTCAACACTTGGAAAAGTTGGAGGTTTGGAGTCCTCCAGGACTCCCGAATGTTTGGAGCTCAACAGCAAGGGGCAAAACGACTTGCATTGGGGTGTTCTTGGTATCATTGGAAAGGTCTTGAAACGTAGATATCGAAAATGCCCTCGCATTGGCAATTCAGACATCTACAGCCCAAGTTATGGGCAAAAGAAGGGCCGGGAGTCAAATTGGCAATTTGACTCCCGACCACTAAAAGTCGGGAATCGACCTCTTCCCGACGTCCAATTTGCGCGTGCGACATGGGGTTGGAAAGATCTCGACGATGGCTACAACTTTGGTTTAGACCTCGTCGCGATCCAACTCTGCAGTCAGGAGTTATGGCGGTTCAAAGTTCCGGGAGTCCCGTCGGGACAATTTCGGGACTCCATTTCGGGAGTCCCAGGAATTTGTGCCATTCGGATGTAGCCTCCGCGACCAGCCGCAAAGAATACTATATGGGGGAAGGTGGTGGCTTCCCCCAAGTTTGGGTCGTGGTGAGTCTTGTGTGTCCAAGTGCCCGTGGCAAGTCCCAACACCCAAGGGTGTCCCGAATGCTAAACTAACCCGATTTGGTTGATTTTTGGATGCAGATTCACACGAGCTAAGCTAGTCCCTCTTCCTAGTCTAATCACGGGGCTCCCAACTCGACCCTCTACCCCTTTCTAGAGTTGGAAGCCGGGAGCGTGCCTCCAAGTCTCAACTTTCCGCAACTTGACTTTGTGAAACCCTCAAGTGGGTTTCACCTCGTGACTTGGGAGCACGTCATTGGGGATCCATAACTTTGTGTGCAAATCTTTGATCGAGATGAAGTCTAAAGCAAAGTTGTAGCCTTTGTCGAGAGTTTTCTAACGGTATGTTGTAAGTCACTTGCACACAAGGAAATCGGGGCGATTCTTGACTTGTAATGATTGGCAGTCAAATTGCTAATTTGACTCTTGGCCTTTCTTTTGGCAATAACTTATGTTTCAAGTGTCCAAATGGGTCTTGCGAGCCCATTTCAAACATTTACGTTCCAAGAGCTTTCCAATGATATAAGGAACTCTTCAATCCAATGAGTTTTGTCCGTTTCAATCGCCCTTTAAAATTTGGGAGTCCACCAGGAGTCTAACTCCCAAAATGGGAGTTCACTTGGGAGTGTGAGGGTTCATTCCCTCACACTCTTTTGCACTTCCAAAAGCATGGTATGTGACTCTTGGACCCAGTCTTGGCCTGCACCATTGTAAACCCTTGCCTTAGTCGCGAGCCCAAAGGTAGGGTTGCGACATACAATAAACGTAATTATGTAAGGGATGCCATGAACATATATCTTTAGATCTCTAATCAACCCCACTAGTTTTATGGTTATTTGATTTACCATCCTTAGATTATACGGTGTAAGTTTAAACTTTGGAAGCCCCAACCTTAATCTCAACTATTATGTGATAATATTAACTCTATAACCTTCATCCAACAACACATCCTCTATTATATTATTCCTAATTTGAATTTGGATAATTACCATATGATTATTTATTGCTACAACAGTTATCCTTACCTTTAGTACTAAAAAACCGACTTGTTTATTTGTGGTTGTTCTATTTAAATTTATGAATTTTCTTTGGTTTTAACTTCTGCCAAAATTATTTTTTTAATTCAAAAGTTGTTTTAAGCAATTGTCCCGAGTTCAAAGTATAACTTATTTCTAGTATCTATTTACCAATATCTAGAAAATTCTCTTTTAATGTGATCAATTTCTTTTATGAATTTAGTACCTCCTAAGATTTTTATGCTTTTACAAGAATAGTATTTGGCATACCTAGCCAGGTTGAATTCCATCGCTCCATGGATGTGGATGGCCCTTCTGTTGGGCTTGTGTTTTTTTAATCCATTGAATTGTCTCCACCATTTATGTCTTCAAAGGTTCTTCTTTCTCCTAGTCAACATCACTCTTTACTTTCTTTGGTTCTTTATCCTTGAACACATATTCTTCAGTTACTTTACTTCTTGTGGTAACATTAACATCCACCACATTCACATCTACAATGACCACCGTAATAGTGTGTTGCAGGTTTGTAGTCATTGTAACACATCCACAAACCTGCTCTAAACACAATAATTAGAAAGTTATTTGTGGTTGGTACTAGAAAACCATGAGCTAACTTTTGAATTTGTTCATAGTAAACCTCCACCCTTTCAATTTCCTTTTGCTTCATATTCTTCAATTTCATTTATATTTGCTCGTCATTATGAGTCTTTCAATGATGTTTGCAAAATGCCTATGTAAGCTTTGCAAAAATATAGTTAGAAAATTCTAACATGTAATTATGACACCAATCTGATGTTGTATCTTTTGATGTATATCTAAACGCATTGATGATATACATTTTAGAAGTCTCTGCACGTGCATTTATTGTAGAATTAAACATTCTGACATGAACATCTGGATCAACATCTTTTTTGAAGTCAAGATACTTAAGAGCTATTTTATTTGGCCTAACATAATGACCCTCTATGTGATTAGGAATTTGTCTAGTTACAAGATATGGTTCTTGATATCCTCCTCTTAGATTTGTTACATCTATAGTTTTATACACTCCAATAACCATTGAGCATTGGTGGTTGATCTGCAATCCTATTCACATGAATAATCATTATCAAATTGGTAAACACCATCTGTGACGTGCCCCCAAGTTCCTTGTTAGACCCAAAAAGGGTCCAACTATGTTAAAGAGCAAAAATAGTTGGAACTTGGTGCCGCTCCCAGCTTCCAGCACTAAAGGGGGGTGAGAGGGACGTGCTGAAAGCTCCAAGATTAGACTAGGAAGAGGGACAAGCTACTTAGTTATTTGGTCCTGCATCCAAAACCAACCAACAAGTTGGTTATAACTCATTCTGCACCTTTTTAGTGTTGGGACAAGCCACAGGCAACCTTGGACTCACTTGACTCACCATAGCCCGGATTCGGGGGAAGCCACCACCTTCCCCCATATAGTATTCTCTGCGTCTCTTTGCCGCACTTGCATCTGAATGGCACTTTTTCCCGGGATTCCCAAAGTGAAGTCCCGAAACTGTCCCAGTTTGGACTCTTGGGACTTTGGGCGTTCATAACTTCTCGCTTCGACCTCTGATTTGGACAAGGTCTGATGAAAACTTATAGATCTCCTTGAGAGCTTTCCAATGGTGTATTGCACCTCACCTGCACATACCGGAATTGGGTCGATTCCTGACTTTTAATGGTTGGGAGTCAAATTGTTAATTTGACTCCCGGCCCTTCTTTTGCCCATAACTTATGCTACAGATGTTCAAATGACTCATGCAAGGCCATTTTGGACATCTACACTCCAAGACCTTTCCAATGGTATAAAGAACAGCTCAATGCAAGGTGTTTTCACCCCTGCAATTGAGTTTTGAGTTTTTGGGAGTCCCGGAGGACTCCCAAGTCCCATTTTCGGGAGTGTGAGTGGCGACCTCACACTTCCCTCAAAGTGGGGTTGCGACAATCTGAGGTGTCCAGACAACTTTAATAGTTACTATTGGTAGTGCCAAATTTCAACTCAGATTCATTCTTGACAAGACTCCATTTGATCCACTACCCAATTTTGTTATAGATCTAATTAGTATTCCCCTTCTAAAAACATCCTTATTGGGCACAACAAGTATTTCCACTCTTGTGGTTGTTATACCTGCATTAAGTGATTGAATAACTCCTACTCTAGCAAGTTGTTTTCGAGTTTCAACAATTGCCACTTTTGACACTATTGGTGAAGTTGTGTCGACTCGAGGTTAACGATGTTCCATTCTATGGTTACCCATTGGTATCTTCCATGGTGCAAAATGTGGATGTGAACACACCTTTGGTTTTTTGCTTTTAATCTGAATAGATGAACAAATTGTTAACTTTGTGGTCCCAATTGACTTCCCAACTCCATGCCTTTCAATTTATTTTGGATTATAAGGATTCTTGGTTCTTGTTCTTATGGTTGATCCATTAATGCTCTTGCCATATTCTATAACTCCACATGTCTAGTAATACATGCTCTGATGTGAAAAGGCACAAAAAGACAATCCATGATTGCATGCCCTTCTTCCTCACAAAATGCATAGACCCTTGAAAGTAATATGACTATCTCCAAATCCACATATTCATGATCCGTGTTTTAGTTGTGTACGTTATTTGTTCCAACTCTAGATTCCCTTGATGTGAATATGATTGTGGTACTTCATCTAACACATTCACATGTGTCTTTGCATACTCTGATGATCGTAGATGATTTTCTTAAATCTCCTTAAGCACATCAATATTGTTGTTTTTTTCCACCTCCCAGTCTTCCATTGGTTCATAATAATTTGGAGATGCAGATTGATACATAAACCTAGGTTGTATATCTCTTGTAACATCCTTTCCTTGGCTACTCACTAACTTTGGACTTGAGATTTCCTATGGTTGATCAAGTACTACAAAGTCCTTGCTTTGTCTTAATCTTTTTAATTTTAAACCACATATTACAGTTAAAAAGTATACTGGACCCATTCATTTGGGTGAGTAGTCAATTGCATCTCTTTCCATGGAGATTATTGTTTGTAACTATGCCTTTCCTGAAAACCCCTAGTCCATACTTCACGTTGTACCACCTCTTGTGGTAGAAACGACATGTGCCCTGAAGGTCTTTCTTCTATTTTTAGAACTCATCTATCCAACATCAAATTCCAATATGGGGTTTCTATAAGCCCGACATACTCTTCTCCATTTTCAAGATTGTCTTCTGTTTGTCTTCTAATGACTTGACAATTTACCTCCAAGTCCAATTGTTGTTGTGAACTCGGGTCACCATCCGATTCATTTTGTTTCATAATTATTTGTCTTCAGAGTCTGAAGATCACTTTGTAGTCTTTATGGCGTCAACCACTTAGACCTTTGATATAATCTAACATACCCTTCCAATTTCTAAATTGAAAAGGAAAGCCACTGATCTAAATATTTTATTCTACAATACAACAATTTTTTTTGTATAAAACCTTTTTGCTATTGAAAGAAACAAAAATTCCCCATAAGATGGTTGCCAAATGGTAGAAGTGAAATTTAATCCTTGCAAAATTATTCCACACTATTATAATAATAGATTTGCACTACAATATGCACACATTCACTTTTTGCCCTGATTCTAAACACACTTGATTTTGTAATTCATTAAAACGCTAGATTCATGGTTATTCCATATAACCTAAATTCGTAGTTCAGAATATAATGTAAAAAAGTCCAAAGAAAAAATTACAATTCATTTCATCATATTCTAATATTATAGAAAATTTGCACAACAATTTAAACATAGAAATCATTGTAGAAGTCTATGTTTCTTTGTATTACTGAAATTAAATAAAAATCATAGCAAAATTTCATGTTTTGTTGAAAAATGAAAACAAAACAGCAAATAAAATCTGTGGTTTTTTACTCCAAAGTACCTATAACTATCCTTATTTCCTCAAAATTATGTGTGTTTAAAAATAGTCATCTTCCCCCAAATCTTCCTTCTTTGGGCAATCCCAACTCACATCATCATGATTTAAAACCAACAAGAATTCGAAATTCAAAACTACAATGCTCTATGAACAGTCCTTGTCCTAAATGCCATGTTCATCCAAATCATGTAATCAGCCTACCCCCTTAACACACTTATTATTGAGCTCCCACCTAAAGCTCAAGCCAAGACCCCTATAATTGGAGGTGACGTGCATGGTATGGATTAGAAGGATGGTGGCCACACATGGATTGTGATGAAAATGACCAATATAATGAACAATGACAACCTTGTGTTTAGATGTTCTTGATGCATTGGTCATTTGCACTATCAAAATACAAAGTGCAACCAATATTTGCGGGAGAGCACAATGAACCAAATAGAGTGGTATGGATCATCGGTTTCACCATTTGTTTTAGATGTTAAACCTTCACCAAAATCAACTTTGATGTGTAATTTTTGCAAAATGCCTCCTATGTGTGTGGCCAGATGTGATGCTTATATTTATTATGTTTTCCCAAAGAATAAAAACATGACCCATGCTTACATTCATCTAGGCAATTAGAAGCATGTTGTTGGTCAAGGGATATGTAGGGAGATTATCAAACTAGTGAAGGGGTTGATCAAGGATGAAATCAAGTGCTCACTCAACACAAAGATATCAACAATTCGATTGGGTGTAAAGAAGGAATTTTTTGCAAGACATCTCTTTGTAGATGAGAATGAGCCAGTGGAACTTTTGTTAGGTCTTTCGTTTGATGGGGTCATGAAATTTTTTTTCATACTGAGCTCACCAAATGTTTGACATACAATCAATAACTTCAGGTCTTACTCTAAAGGGAATGGCCACATTGGTAACATCCTTGATTTAAAGAGGAGATTACAATATGACTTCATTCAAAATAGTGTTTTCCTTGGCCAAAGGTCAAACAAGGTGTACTTGTTAAAAATGTTTACACATGGACTAGTTAGTGGTGTTGATCTTGTGAAGCATATGCAAGTTGGTGGAGATTTAAAAAATTCATGGATCATGTTCGAGCATGTCAAATGAGTGCAAGGGTGGATTGTTATGGCATGTCATGTGTATGACATCGATTATGTAGAGTTTTGACCATAGCCATATGTGACATGCAATCCAAAAATACAAAGTCACAAGGACTTTTGTGATCATCGCTTGTTAAGGTTGTGGAAAAGCATGGAATGCAAAGGCCTAATTTCAAAGGTTTTATGGCAAATAATGCACAGGTTAATTTTGATGTTGTGTGAAAGATGTTTGGATCTAGGAACCCCATAATCCCAATGGTTGATAAAAAATGCACATGTTTTCTTCATTAGACATAGTCCATGGAAAAACACACAAATAGCTTAATTAGGCACAACCTTAAGGAGGAGCATCATAATCTTTGTCACGATTATTGAGAATCCAAATCTAAAGAGGATATTGAAGCCAAGTATGCATCCATTTGAGCTTGGTGGTTTTTTAGTGGTGTTGCAACTAAAGAAAACATGTAATAATTAAATGATTGGTTGGGTTTTTAGCACTTTCGTCATGCACAATGGGCAGTTTTCATGAAAGAGGTTAATATTCATGACCTTTTAGATTGGTCATTTCATTTGCTCCTTTACTAATTCCAGTGTGTAATAATTTCATTTGTGATTTTACAAATTTTTCACATTTGATGAGTTAATAAATATGCCCACCTATGTAACATTCCCAAGACAAAAAGATTACGCATGACCTTAAGGAGGAACATTGTAATCTTTGTCATGACTATTGATAATCCAAATATGAAGAGGAGATTAAAGATAAGTATGCATCCATTTGAGCTTGTGGTTTTTTAGTGGTGCTACAATTAAAAAAATGTGCGAGAATTAAAAAATTGGTTGGGTTTTTGGCACTTCTGTGAAGTGACTTTCCGTCCCTCTATTCCCAATTTTATGAGGTGATTATACTTGGAAATACATATGTTATTGGTGAAGGAAAAATGCAAATTGTATATTTGAATATTAAATTACATTTGTAGTTGAAAATAAATAATTTGCCTCCTATGCATCATTTATGATTTTGAATTGATAGATATATTTTTAAAGTTCAAACCCTCCAAATCCTAGAATTTTATGTTAAATTATCACCCACCTAAACCAACTTCTAAGGAGTCGACATAATGTTCAACTTGACAACAAACCTTTAGTCACTAAAAACATTGTTGCCATCATGTACGTTATCCAAATCTAGCTTGCATTAATTCATTGGAAAGCTAGTTACAAGCTGCACTTGCTAATCATATCTCAAGTCTTGAACTTAAATTAGGAAAAAGTTGTGCTGTAAAACCCAAAAAGATTTTACAAAAATAAAAAACTCAACTTGACAATAGACCTCCAGTCACTTAAAATGTTGTTACCATCACATATTCTATTCAAATCTAGCTTGTTCATTGTAAAGTTAATTGCAGGGCGCACCTATTTGCCAAAGCTCAAATTTTGCACCTAGATCAAGAAAAAAATTATGTTACAAAACCTGAAAGGTCTTATGAAATGTTTTAAAGATTTCAAGCTTCAAATCTACCCTTACTCATTTCCGTTCTTTCAAAGGTACTACTATCATCCAATCTATTATCCTTTTTTCCACCATCTACTAAGATTAATCATTCTTTTCCTCCCAAGAAAAATTGAAGGAACAAGTTTTCAAAGATTCAAATCAGGAATGAAATCTGAAAAGAGAAAAAATACTGATCCAAATTTGCACCTTTAGAGAAAAAGGGAAAGAAGGACCCAATTTGGTGGCCAATGTAAGGTTCCAAGCTTGGTGGCCCTTGGAATGTTCCATGCTTGGTGGCCCTTGAAATGAATCTAATGCTTGGAGGTCAATGGGGAAGCATCTTACTTGGTGGCCATTAGAAGGTTCCAAGCTTGATGGCCCTTCGAAGGAGAAGGAGAAACATCTTTTTCACTTCCTTTCATTTTTCACCCCCATAAGATTTTACTTAAACTTTTTCCATTGATTTTAAAATTTTGTTTTATCATGGTTCTAGATCATTGCTTTGCATTTTTCCTTCCTTTTCCTTGACATATAAATTACAGTCACACATCCTAAGGTACCAAATCTTCCACACATTCATCGCTAAGTTGATTTTGATTGAAAATTTTTTTTCCCTTAAATTCATGGTGTTACGCATGATTTCTCCTTATAAGCTTCAAGCCATAAATGAACTAAAAATCGCCCTGGGAATCATTCCTATATTTGAGATTGACCCAACACCCTCGTGTGAATCATGGATTATAATACCACAAATTGTTAAACTTTAGTTCCATAGTTTTCCTTAGTATTAATGATTTGAATCCTGATAAAGCTTCAAGTAATAATTATTAAGAGTTGAATTAGCCTTTGGATATTTCAGCGTAGAAGACTCTTTTATTTAAATTGATGCAAGGCTTAGTTAATTTTAGGACCTAATAAAACTTTTTAAGTGCATTATCCTTTTATGTTGTAAAGAAAGGAAAGGGGATGTTGAATTAGATGTGATTTATTGATATATTGGAAATACAAGCTCATAATTAATAATAGCATTTCGCCATGACAATATTAAGTTAGTCTGTAGAATAATCTTCAAGCATGAGTGATGTACTTGAAAGATTTCCAAGATGTAGTCTTAATACATCTTTATTTAGTTTTCATTTCTATCAGACGTTTAAATAGAATCAAAATCAAACTTAGGTATTAACATTTCCACCTAAGTGGCTTCAGGTGAATTACAACTTGGTAAATAACTTTAAGGGGATAGATCACAATTGCAAAAACTTCAGAATGCGACAAATGGTGTGAGTTAGGTATTCAGCTTGATGCTTCATGGAAAGGGGGTTGATTGGGCCTCGTAGCCAACGATAATGGCCATCACCGGGAACCCAAGTTCAACAATGAAGACGAACATCGTCGTTTTCACATTAACATTCTTCGAACCTTTCTAGTGCGACTCCACAAGCAGGATCAAATTTTAAATAGATTGCTAAGGCATGTGGGTTAGGAGACAATCGACGATCCCATGCCAAACAATCGACTCGAGTGCGCACCATTCTTCAAGACGGTTCTTCTTCGTGTGACCGTTGAAAGACATTCACATCAAGTTGTGTTCTTCAAGCTCTTTTTTTTCTACTAATGAAATAGAGGATTCGAGGGCGTAGCAACATCATTTGCCATGACTAAATTCTCACATGTATCAACAAAAACCAAGAGGGTAACATAAACAACGGGGTACTTGCGTTCAGAAGGGGTCGAGATTTTTTTATTTGATAAATTAAGGTAAGCGTAAGGTGTGAGAGTGACGATGGAACCTCATGAAAACTCAAACATCTTAGATTTAATGAATTCATCGAACTTTAATTTCAACGGTGGATTTAGAAGTATGTGGGGTTTTTTGGTGATGCAAATTTTAATTCCAATTTACTATGTACCACATAGTTAATTAGTGCATGGAAGAAAAAATAAGTAGGGGATATCAAAAGAGTAAATGGTACGCGGGGATGTTACTTCAACCATTGAATTGATTTAGTCAAGTAAGGACTCAAGGATGTTTACTTGCTATTATCGATAAATTGTCCTAGTACTTAGTTACTTGAAATAATTAGGATGAAGAAGTAAGATGCGAGGGTCAACAAACAGAAAGGATAAGGATCAAGCTTAAGAACTTCATCAAGATATTCAAGATAAGGGGAACTATGAATCCTCCAATCCCATTAGTCATGAGGATTGTCATCCTATTTGATTAAAGGATGGAATATTTTTTTGTATTTGATTGGGCCCAAGAATTCTCATCCTAAAATCAATTAGAAGGCAAATCATTCTCAATTTTCATTAGTTTTTTAAGGATGAGGAGGCCATTGATTAGAGGGAAGGATTTTGAAGCTTCCATTGGACAAGGGGAACAAGCTCAAAAAAAGGTCATGGAGGCTTACCAAGGGGGAGAAGAGTATTTTATGTTAGGGAAGGGGAAAGAAAGAAAATGAATATGTGAAAAAAAGATTAGTTCTTATGTGTGGAAAGGTGTTGTTCATGGAAAAGATATGTGCAAGAAATAAACATGGAAGGATTTCCATGACAAAGCCTTTGGAGTTTTATTTCAAATAGTTATTCCTCCCAAATCCACCATTGGATTTGTGTCAAACTTAAAATAGTTTTTGTTTAGGTGGTGTAAAAAATTTTCTCCAAATTTCAGCATCATCGGGTTTGCTGTAAGGGAGCTACGCTTGCCAGAAGTAGAGGGTGTTGTAGGGGAGTTCATGGAAGGATTTCCATGACAAAACCTTTGGAGTTTTATTTCAAATAGTTGTTTCTCCCAAAATCCACAATTGGATTTGTGTCAAACTTAAAACAATTCTTGTTTAAGAGGTGTAGAAGGCTCTCTCTAAAATTCAGCATCATCGAGTTTGCTATAAGGGAGTTACACTTGCCGAAAGTACAAGTGGTTGAATTTGTCTATTTTTTCCTCAATCTAAGCATAGTGATTTTTAGTCCCAAGGCTTAACTCTTGATCAAAAAAATTAAAAAAAACTTATAAGAATTTGTAACATGGTTTTTTTTAGATTAACTTTTCAAAAATCCAATGCATGTTAAATTAGGAGGTTGTATGTAGATGTTATGATGAATGAAACAACAGAGGTTCAACCATCAAGCATGACATTGAATGAACATTAACATAATGCCCTTTCACATTCCATCATGGTGAGTTACAATTCTCCCACAATGTCTTTGTATCTTCCAAGTGGACATAACACATTAGATTATTAGTGAACTTCATTGCATTACATTGAACGACCTTACTTGTTAGACTATAACTACATAGTAATTCCACTTCCAAGCGGGTTTTGTGAGTGCATATCTTCATGTTGAAGGTGTGCAACAATGCCTCACACTTCGTGATGAAGATTTTAAACTATGAAAGGTACACCTTCATTTCAAAGTTGAACGCCTTCAAGTTTAGTATTATCAAATTTCTTTGAAATTTCGTACCTTGGTGATTTTATTATAGGTTGACCCCACTTTTAGCAATGAATTTGAAACTACTTGTGGAGGTTGTTAAAAAACTAAAGACATCTCAATTTTTGCATGGTCTTTAATTTTTGATATTAGACATTATCATTGGTTACACAGTCCAATTCGTTGACTACTTCCTAACAACAAGGCGGATTATTTAGTTCGCACCATTCACACATCCCAAATGTCGCGATGACGCACTCCCAACTCCTTAAAGGATTCAAATGTGAGCCCAAGTAAAAACAACGAAAGAGGGAGGAGTCGGAGAACGCTCTTTGACTCACAACATTTTGAGGGGTAAAAGGGCGTGTTAGAGCTCTGGGATGGGACTAGGAAGAGTTGACAAGCTTCACTCACTCACACGGGCCTGCACACAACCCACACAAAGTGGTTAGTGCATAGTTGGAGCACCCTTGGTGCTAGGATGAACCACGGGCAACACGGACACACAAGACTCACCACGGCCCGGACTTGGGGAAAGCCACTACCTTCCCCCTTATAGTATACTCTGTGGCTGGCCATTGGGCCTACATCCAAATGGCTTTTCTCTCCCGGGACTCCTGAATGGAAGTCCCGAAATCGCGCCAAATGGGACTCTCACGACTTTGGAGCCCCATAACTTTGTGAGAAAACCTCGGATTGTGATGCGGTCTAAAGCAAAGTTGTAGTTCTTGTTGAGAGCTTTCCAATGATATGTGGCACGCCCCCTGCAACTAAGTAAATCCGGTCGATTCTTGACTTTTTGTGGTCGGGAGTCAAACTGGCAGTTCGACTCCCGGCCCTTCTTTTGGCCATAACTTGTGTTTCAGATGTCCAAATGAGCATTGCGAGCCCATTCATCTACATTCCAAGAGCTTTCCAATGATATAAAGAACGCCACAAGACATTAATGTTTGACCCCTACAATCGCTCTTTGAAGTTTCGGGAGTCCATCGAGACTCCATCTCCCAAAATGGGAGTTGCCTTGGGAGTGTGAGGGAGTGAACTTGGGAGTGTGAGTGTTCACTCCCTCACACTCCCTCACACTTTCTTACACTCCTGAGAGTATGTGGTGTGACTCCCGGGCTTCTTTTAGCTTTAACTCCCGGACTTCCTCTTGGCCCGCAACCTTGTAATGCCTTTACCTTGGTCGCGAGCCCAAAGCTAGGGTTACGACACGCGACCTTAGCCTCGGCTCATGACCAAAGCAAGGGCTTACAAAGGTGCAGGCCAAAAATGAAGCTCGAAAGTCACATTTCATATTCACAAGGGTGTAGGAGAATGTGAGGGAATGAGCCCACACATTCTTGAATGAACTCCCACTTTAGGGGTTGAAGTTCGGATGGATTCCTGAATCTTTAAAAAGCGATTTCAAAGGTTAAAACTCATTTGATTAAAAAGTTCCTTATATCATTGAAAATCTCTTAAGACTTAGATGTCTAAAATGGGATTACATGACCCATTTGAGTACTTAAAACATAAGTTATGGCTAAAAAAAGGCCTAGGAATTAAACTACCAATTTGACTTTCGACCACTAAAAGTTGAGAATCGTCTTGAGTTACTTACGTGCAAATGGCATGTCACATATAGTTGGAAAGCCCTTGATGAAGGCTATAGCTTTACTTTAAACCTCATTCTAATCGAAGCTTTGCACAAAAAGTTATGGGCCTTCAAAGTTGCAAGAGTCTTAATTTGAGGAATTTTGGGACTCCCAACTTAGGAGTCCTAGGAGAAAATGACATTTGGGTGTAGCCCCCATGGCCAAGCACAAAGAATATTATAAGGGGGAAGGTGGTGACTTCCTCCAAATCTAGGTTATGGTGAATCTTGTGAGTCCGTGTATCACTAGTAGAAAAATTGTCTTTTGCAACTTGTCCTATGCAACTAAAAAATGTCGCATGTAACTGCACATGTTGCATGCAACTCCAAAATAGTTGCATGCGAGATTTTTTAGTTGCATAAGATAAGTTGCAAAAGACAATTTTTCTTCTAGTGTATGCCCATGGTTCATATGTGCACCAAAAGTGCTACAATTACACACTAACCAACTTCTTGTTCGGTTTGTGCAAGTTTGTGTGAATAGTTGACCTGCTTGGTCACTTTTATTAATCCCCATCCTGTACCTCCAACATGCCCTTCATATCCCTAGAGTGTTGCAAGCTAAGGAACGTACCCCCATTCCTTTTTCTTTTGTTCTTTTCACCTTCGAACTCGCATTTGAATCTTACGAGGAATTTGGGGGTGCATCATTTGGTATGAGAGCTTTGGTAAAACTCGATCCACCAATTGGGGAATTCCGCTGGCACTAAAGAAGACCCATAAGCCAGTATAACAAACCATGGTGAAAGAAACCACCCAAGATGCGCTCCCTGTTAACAAATAGGAGATCTACTCAAGTGTAAACATAAATATTTATTGAAAGGAAACTACAACATAATGCTCACAACACAAAACACAATATTAAGAACTCTCCAAGGTTCTTATCACAAGAAATACACAAACTTGTGTAATGAAGAAAAGAGAAGCAAACCATCAACACCAAGGTATTTAACTACAAGACCAAACCACAAATAACCAAACTAAAATAAATAACGAAAGTAATTCAACCTTGTGAAAGTAACCTAGTTACTTTCCTACTCCAGTAACTAATGAAACCTAACTAGTTGAGCTTGAATTCTCAACACTCCCCCTCAAGCTCAAATCCACTTCTAGTACACCAAGCATTTTTCGAAACTTCCTTAGCTTGTCTGTACCTAAAGCCTTTGTGAAAATGTCAACAACTTAATCTTCAGCACTGACATGAATGAGGTCAATTTCTTTTGCTAGAACTTTTTCTCTAATAAATTGGTAATGCACCTCAATGTGCTTTGTCCTAGCATGATAAAGGGTTGTTAGCAAGTAGTTTGCTACTAATGTTATCACAACAGATGACAACAGGAGCATCCACTGACTGTCCCAAATCTGAGAGTAGTTTTTGTAACCAAACTACTTCACATGTAACAATTGTTGCACCTTTGTATTCTGCCTCCGTGCTTGATAGTGCGACTGTTGGTTGTTTCTTACTGCTCCAACTAATAGCACCACTTCCAAAAGAAAACATGAAACCACTGGTTGATCTTCTATCTGAAACATTGCCAGCCCAATCAGCATTCGTGTATCCA
>Ga0209611_10003825_pt1 | contig 25943 bp, 23 predicted proteins | sample S1TSphgellanicum_3_FD_187693 | JGI IMG/M metagenome (GOLD analysis project Ga0209611, IMG submission 187693) | Host-associated microbial communities from peat moss isolated from Minnesota, USA - S1T2_Fc - Sphagnum magellanicum MG (SPAdes) (version 2) | ecosystem: Host-associated > Plants > Peat...
CTGGTGGTATATGTGAGCTGAGGCCAACACCAGCCTCCTTTAGTAGTACAGCTATCTATCTATCTATATACCAGCCTGGTAGGTAGGTAGGGACTTGAGGTAATACCAACCTTGTAACCAATCTTAATACCAGCCTCAATATCAGGTACATATATATATGTGAACTTGCTTCATTCATACCAGCTAAAAATCAGTCTTTCACCCCAATACCAAGACCATATATGGTATGGAAGTTTTAGGGTTTAAGGTTTAGTACCTCTTAGGCTCAATAATACCAAGACCATATATGGTATGAAAGTTTTAGGGTTTAGAGTTTAGTACGTCTTGGGCCCAATAATACCAAGACCATATGGATATGAAAGTTTTAGGGTTTAGGGTTTAGTACCCCTTGGGCCCAATAATACCAAGACCATATATGGGTATGAAAGTTTTAGGGTTTAGGGTTTAGTACCTCTTGGGCCCAATACCGAGACCAACACCTCAACAACCAACACTCCTTCAGACTAGGTTACCAGTGTTGGCTTTGGTGTCAAGTATATATATTATATACTCCACCAGTCTGGTTCAGATTTCAGACTGTAGTTAGACTCTCTGAAGCTGTCTTACAGTCTGATGATGACCAGTGTGGTAGTAGAATCTGGAACCTCCTCTTGTAACCCTTGTTCCTGGAAAGTTTGTGAGCATGGGGCATTTATGGGCATTAAGAGCTCTGCATGGGCACATGAATTTCAGTATTGGGGAGTGTTTTTTTAATATTATTTATTTATTTATTTATTCATAAAAAATTTAAATTTTGTTGCAAAAGAGTTTCAATTCCTTTTGAGGAATGTGAACATGATGACCAAGATTTGATCTAGGCCAATTTTATATTTCTTCTATTTCGCCAAAATCGTGACCTTCAATGCTAAGTTGTGTTTTGTTTCAGTGAATATTTGTCACTCAAAAAATAATAAAATCCAGTGCAACTCATAGAAAGGATTTTTGTGAAAAACATGTGCCAAAATTGTCAGATTAGGAGGGTGGAAAAAAAACCGCAAAATTTAGACAATAGGTTCCCACAGGTTGATGAAATATGCTCCATAATTCTTCATTTTTTTCTACTTTCCCCTCTGACCTATAGCTAAATTTGGGTAATTCCTCTTGTGGATGAATTTCAATGTGGCTATGACACAAAATGGTTTAATTTTTCTAATAAAAATAAATGAAACCTGTCAATTGGTCGATTTCAGTTTTGACTTATTAAAGTTATCCATAGAGTAGGTAAGACACAAAATGAGAACCTTGGGTTTGGGCAAAATTGATGAAGTAACAGAAAAGTCATGACAAGCTCGCAAGAAAGAAAATTAATATAGGATGAAACACTAGATGAAATCTAGTTTCATCCCAATTCTTGTGTTTTGCATTGTGTGAAGACTCATCACACGAAGACTTTTCTCGTGCATTGAAAGTGTGTAAGCTCTCTTTTTGGGCTATTAATGTGAGCTTGTGAGAGTTTTGATGTGTGCATTTGACAAAAGAAGCTTGGGTTCCTTGCATTATTGTAAATTAGTTAAATGACAAAAGCTAAGGGACACAAAATAATTACAAATATGGTTTAGGTCAAGAACCAAGAAAGTGTTGAGAATAGCTGTAAAGGCATTCTTGGCCTTGGTGTTTGAAAACAAAACAAAAGTGAAGACAACACGCAAGGTGTGTGTTAAGTGAGGAAAATAACATAATGGAAGGCTTTGGGTTTGGAAAGGAAATGACCGTAGCAAAAGCTTTGGACGGAGACAAATTTCATTTCAAGTTTGGAAGCTTCAAGTTTGGAAAAGAAATGAAGACAAAGATGAAAAGAGTACATCTTTGCATTAATTGAGGATACAAAACAATGTCCATTTCGCGTTTGGAGAGGGGGTGGCAATAGAAAAATCATCACAATTGCATTAAAACTCAAATATTTGCATCATTTGTGCCAAAGCTTGGAATTTCCATTTGGGGAAGAGATGGTAACAAATTCATATTTCGAAAAGAAACCAAAAAGGCTTAGAGGACCAAAACCATCGCAATAAGGTGAGGTTTAGGTAGGTGAGTGTTTACAAATGTTAAGGTTATTTTTTTCAAAACAACAAAAAATTGATGGTGCTTATGCAGTCAATGTGGGAACATCATGATGTTTTTTGGGATTGTCAATGCCATGACTTCACATTGTGAAAATCCTTCTTGCTTTTAATTTGGTTTATTTCCATTATTTTCCACAAAGTGTGTGAGTTAATGCAATTGGTGGTTGGTCAATTTCTAACATAATCCCTAAAGTGACTTAAACTAAAACCAAGCTTAGAATCGCAATCTTTTGAAAACATGCACACCTTCAACTCTCAAATCATAGCCTCCAAACTAAAATCCCAAATGCATCTAGTGTTCTTTTGTTGCCTCTCCTAGATTTTGTGATGATTACACACACTTTGTTGTGTTTACCATTAACCAATCCCTCCATGCTTTGGCACCTTCACCAAGTAAGTAAGGAATGGTCTATTTGTTATGGGGAAAACGACATGGAATGCACCTAAAATTATCAAAACTAACAATTTCAATTACTACAAAATGATATCCCAAAAAAACCTTTACAGATCCTTTTTAAAAGATTGTGTATAATTTGAAATGCAATGTTTAAAGGGATTTTTGGCCATGTTTAATGATCCATTTTTCTTGGCTAATGGAAATGAAGTTTTAAGAAGTGAACAATAAAAGGTTTAGGGGGTTTATGGTTTTGATAGTTATGGGACATGAAAAATTCCCACCATCAATTCACATTTAAATTGAAGTGTTGGTCTAGTAGTCTTTATTCATCCCATCCAAACCCAAATAAATCAACACCCTAACCTAGATCTTGGACATGGATGTTCTTGATCAAATTTGATCCAAAACCCTATCCACTTTTCTTCGGTAATTCACTTGATTGTTTTCATGTTGGTTTGGTTCATTTTTTGTTCATCCCATCCAAACCCTAACCAAAGTTTCATTAAGCCCACAAATGTGAATTTTGTTGATCAATTTTGGTCCCAATCATATGTTACTTCTCACCATCACTTCACATATGAGTTGAAGTGTTGGTCTAGTAATCCTTGTTCATCCGATTTAAACCCAAATATATCAACAGCTTAACAAGATTCTAAGTTAATTTTTTCCATAGTGTGGAAGGCTATGTGTGCAACATACAAAATTGATTATCCAAATTTTGAGTTGGAAAAGGAAACCCTGAAAAAAGGTTGCGAAAAACATTGAAGGAATTGAAAACATGGACATCAAATTAGTAAGGTTCGAAAAGAGTTGCATTGCAAAATGAAAAAATGTTTACATGTTTAAAATCAATAGATGGCCATGCCATGAATATTGTCTTGAAACAATGACAATCCTTAATTGATAGTACAATCCCATTAACCCCATCCCATCTTACATCTACACCTACATCTAGTCCTCATCATAATCTTGCCCCCTACAAGGTTTAGTGCTTTTACAACACTTTGACAATGTGTTCAAGGTTAAGTGCTAACTAAGTGTTGATATAGTCATTAATATGATGTTGTGATTTTATATATGTAAATTTGGAGACTCCATCACATGGGCTTAGTGTAGCATTAGGCCCACCATCTACATGCACTCCATTGGAAAAGGCTAGGATGAAGGTCGATTATTTGCAAAACCAATCATTAAACATCAAGAGGATGGTATCCCATGTAATTGGATTCAAAACTATTGTTGTTTAGGTAAACAAAGTTAAAATCAATAACTTGAAGACAATTAAAGATTTAATACTTATAAATGAAGAAGAATTCAAAGAAAAAGTTAAGGAGATTTTAACATGTAGAACTAGAAATCTCCATCTTGCCCATGGTTAACATGGTTGGCACTACACCAAAACTTGACATCTATGATTGTAACAAATATGACTAGTCACCATTTCTAGTCATAGTCATATATGCCATGTTTTTGTGCCTAATTGTATTTTTGTAACCATGAATATGACCACATGACTAAAGTTTTCATAGATAGGAATAATACGTGACTAAAAGTCTTCTTCATGAACAGCATATAGTTATTTAATAATATATAATTTCAAACATTAAAAAAAATAAAAGGGGAAAAAATTAGAAGGTAGACATATGTACCTAGTAAGCATATTATAAACTTGTAGATGATCAAACACATAATTATTGCACAAGTAAATAACTAACACCTTATAATTTTTAAAACTTTTGCCTTAAAATCACTAATTATTTAATGTGAATTTCTAGATAGTGCCTAAAACAAAATTTAAGGCATTTAAAAAAATAAAAAATCAAAAAATGGAAAATAAATTGCTAAAGTTCTTGAAACATAAAATTAAATAAATAATTTATGCTTAGAATATAATTAAAATATTTAAGTTGAGACTCTTATTCAAAGGTTTATTTAAATGATTTTTTTATAAATTTGACATTAAATAATGAAATATATTCTTATTAGTGACATCCAATGAATTTCAAAAGAAATCCACATGCCCCAAAATGGCATTGTTTTTCATGTGGTGGGTAGCAAATGATATAAAATTTGATTTAAATTAGTAATTTATAAAAATATTTGGTCATACAACTTGGAGTTTGTAAATATTATGTATATATAGTCACATTTAATGAACTGAAAAAAAAAATTTAATTTAAAATTTACTACTTGTAATAAAATTTGATAAAAATTTATGAATTTAACATATATATGTATAAATTAATAATTGTGACATTTAAACAACTTTAATACTTTGTATAAAATTTTCAAATGTTGAAAATAACATCATATGTTTCATAGATAACATATTATATTTAAAAATATTTTTATAATTACAAATAAATGCAACACATGGTAATAACTACAACATTTATAACATTTTTTTGATTCATTATATTTTTAAAAGGTGGGAAAATATTATATATATGTATACACACACACACACACACACACACACTCTCATAACCCTATTTACTTGTCTACCTAGTTACCTACCTTTCATATTTATCTAGAGGTAGGTGGGTAAGTAAATAGATAATAGGTAGGTAGGACTCATATATTTACATACCAAAAAAACCATGTTGATTTTTAATATGTTACAAGTTTTTTTATGGAAAAAAAAAAATCTTCACAATATCATTCTTGTTCAAATGTATGAAATAATTAAGATTCAAATGCATTTTTAGTCAAATTACATGATATTTTTGTTAAATTTCTTTTATAGATGTGTAGACCTTGGAAAAATCTTTAAGAATGAATTTTATTTTTTTTTCATTTGGACAAAGTATGAAAAATATAATAATGGTCAAAGTTGGGTACTTTTGTATGTGACAAGGGATGATGTGAAATAATGTTGTAAATTTATCCAATATCCTTTATCAACAAATTCAAAATTTGAAACTATATAAGTAGGTGAAAAAATATTGGTCTACATAGAATATATGCATCAAATATATTCAAAATGCAAATATTACTTGTGATGAACCAATAAAAAAGGCTTGTCACCAAAAAATAAATAGGATCCTACTTACCTACCCATGCCTACCTACCTACCAAATGACTAGATTATATATATATATATATATATATAATATTTGATGGCATTTACAACTAGGACAAAAGTATGACTAGTGGATAAGCGATGTGTCCATATGCACTACATAATCATGTAGTCATATTTGGCTTAGTGTGGGCATCTATTCATCAATGACTTCAAATGCAAAGTCCATCTAATGTCTACATAGAAAATTTGTGAAGATAGTTATAACTTTGAATAAGTGTTTGTACTTTGGTTTTATGGAATCAAATATCTTCATCAATCGTTTCCATTTCCTCTTTAAACCACCTATCTTCCATTCCATTCTCACTTTGTACCCCATATGCATTGTGTTGTAAGCTTCGATAGCATATTGGTTAGTATTAGAACCCACCTCAAGTTTTCCAATCTTCCTCATGATGAACATTTCCTCACCCAAATGGTTGGAATCCCCCAACAAATATTCAAAATATTCATCATCATACACAAAAAACCAACACAACTTTTATTGCAACTTAAATTGGCAGGCAATATGGTGACATCATGGCAAAATCTTGGATAACCAGAATTTAGGTAGATGAACAAACCTTGATGATCAATATTCTTTGAGTAGATAATCTTACAGCCATTAAACCATGTTTTGCATGCAACATTGTTATAAGTTTATGGATCTTGATGAGCGTGCATAACATAATAAATTAAAATCACATTCCATTCATTCAATGGATTTTTTGTTTCTTGAACATGATTCATCCAATATCCCAAAGTTTCAAACACATATTAATACATTGTAAGATAAAAGTTCATATCCATGAGTTTTACAAGTGTGACAAAAAGTGTGTCAAAATTCAAATGTTCATTACTTATTAGCTATCCATGATTTTGATTTGATTTTTTGATTTTTGGAAGGTTAATTATGATAGCTTTAGATAAATGAGTCCCTTATTCTATTGTTTCATGAATTTTATTTTATTTATTTTCTTATATGGAATAGGAAAAAATGTCTTTATGATGTCCATATAAGGTCACCATCATGTGCAAACACCTAACACCTTGGTTTCTTGTGTCATAGGTCCTAAGAAATGATTTCAATTGTCAATGATTTCAACTCCTACCAATGTCACTTTCTTCACCAACGCCAATTTATGTTGTTGCATCAACTCCTTGTCAACAAAACATGGAGATGCACCATAATTAAATAATGTTTGAATCTTTATTATCATGGACTTGTTACATTTTATCATGACCAATAACAATAAATTAGGTGCTAGATTTAAAAACAAATTGGGACCATTCCTAACACATGATGAATCAAAGTTTAATCTTAAGGTCCCTATTGAGACTAAACATCCTCATTTTTTAATTTTCTAGATTTTGAATTAGTGAGAAAAGTGGCATGTGTTGTATGTGGACCCGGTTTCTTTAAACATTCATAAACAACATGACTTGGTCTTCCACAATATATATATACATATATATTGCATCATCGTTGTTTCTCTTGTTCAATGAGGTGTTTGAATCTTGTTTCATCAATTTGCATGGGATCGTCCTTTGTTGTTGATAAAATTGGTTGGGCTAACATGGGGGCTATGAAATTTTTCTATAATGGCAATGGTTCCCATTGTTTCTCTTAATGAAATTCAAAAAGACGATTGTCACAACAAATAGTTTATGTGATTACTTGACTCAAGGCTATGGGATTTAACATGGTTAGACAATAAGTCCTTCATGTTGTTGCATAGCCCAAATTGGAACTAATTCATGAATGCAGCCTCATCCCATGAGATGTCACATGCTAATTGCTAGATTTCAAATGCGTACACAGATGCAAGTCCTGATCCTTAATGAAAAGATCGCAACTTGTTGATAGATGTGCATTCTTTATCCGAATTTCCAAAGGTTGTTGTGAATTCTTCGAAAAATGATTCAAAGTTGTTTTAAAATGATGATTATCATTCAAACAATGATGTAAACCAGGCTAGTTTAGTGCTTGATAATAGAATACTAATGACTCAAACCTTGGGCTGGTCCATATAAATAATGATGAGGATGAATTCGAATGACCAAACACACTTGATTAATATAACCCCAAAACTTTGAACACATCCCATCAAATTAATTAAGAATATTTATTCGAGGCTCCTTTATTGGAATTTGCATTGTTGTAACACACCTTGATGATGTTGAAACTTGGTTATTTTGGAATCACAAAAAAATTAATTCTCTTGTTGGACATGCCAAAGAATTGCAAGAATTTTTTCCATGGATGCCACTACTTTTTTCTATATATAAACATATTTAGAAGGTCAAAAAGAAAGATAAGAAACAAACAAAAAAATGTAGGCTTAATGGGGTAGTTTATTCAAACTGTCATCAGCACAAAAACAACCAAAATTACATGAGTTTTTAATCAAAACAAGGACAAGGGCATGTGTAATTTTAAATCCAAATCATGAGACAAAAAAAAAACAAAAGCAAGAACACAACACGTGCAAAACAAGAATCCAATAAAATTTGATTACAAAAAAGGAATAGAACAAGGTTATGATAAGAAAACGTACCCAAAATTAATGTTGAACATACTAAAGGTAATGGGGAATTATATTTCTATTTACACTTATTAAGCACTTAACTCAAGGAAGTTTCTTAAGAAACTTTCAACCTACATGTGACCCATGTGCACCCATGTGTGAATATGAATTAACTAAAAGTGAATTAAGAATTCATTAAAAGTGAATTAGAAATGAACTAAAAGTTAACTAAAAATGAACTAGGATTTAACTAAGAATGAACTAAGAATATATTAAAATTGAAGTAAGATTTAACTATGAATTAATTAGAAGTGAACTAAAACTAAATTAATAATTAGGTACAAGTTCACTACAAGTCATGGATGAACATTCAAATGAATGAATTCCACTACATTAACATTTGTGATAGACATTTTATCTAAACGTGGTGATTGCTTGCAAAACTCCCATTGTCCATTAACCCTTAAACCTTGCAATTAAACCTTAATTTAAACTCTAAAATTATAACCGAGACCTAAACCCATGCAATTAAAATCTAAGCCTAAACATTTAAAGTATAATTAAAACCCAAATGTTAAACCCAAACGTTAAACCCAAACCCTAATCTAATTGAAACAAAAACCCTAACAAAAAATTTAACCCTAAACTTTAAAACTAAAACCCTAAACTGTAACCTTTAATCCAAAATCCAAAACTAAAACCTTAAACCCAAACCTTAATCCAACTATAAAACAAAAACCTTAATCAAAATTTGAACTTCAAACCACAAAACAAAAACCTTAAACCTTAACCTTTAATCTGAAATCCAAAAACCTACCACAAAACCCAAACTATAAAACTAAAACCCTAACCCAAACCATAAAACTAAAACCATAATCGAAACATTAAATTAAAAACATAACTTTGACCCAATCTCAAAAACTAAAACCTTAATCTAAGCCTTAAACTAAAACCTTAATCCAAACCTTAAAATTATAATTATAATCCAAACTTTAAACTAAAAACTTAACTTAAACCTTAAAACCCTAATCCAAACCCTAAATTAAAAAATCTAACATTAAACCAAACCTAAACCCTAAATTTTTTTTAAAAAAATCCAAATTGTAAAACTAAAATCATAATCCAAAGTGTCATGCCCGTACATGGCCTTATACATGATGGCCAGTTATGGGCATGCCCATGTGTGCTTTTAGGATTAATGTACAATCTTAGGTGACTGTACGTTATTAAGTACTTAGGGTTTCAGTTTGTTGACGACAGTATAAAAGGCCAAGCCCTTCCTTATTCTCTTTAATTTTTTTAGAATTCCTCTGTTATGAGAGTTTCCTCCATAATAAATTAGGATTTTTAAATGCTCACTATGGCCATTGCACGGCCATCGTCTACATACACTTCATGTTCTTTTTTTTTGCAATTTAATTATAGGAAAACTACATTTTTTGTTATTTCATGTTGAAAGCCGCATATTTCTTTTGCTTGCGAGTTCTTGAGTTATTATTGCTACTGCGGTGTTGTTAGTGTTGCTACTACTGGTGTTACTATTGCAAGAGGGTGCAAATGTTGCTACTGCCGAAAGGAATTGGCGTTGTTACAGGAAGGAGCTTGTGTTATGCCAACCAACAGAGTTGAGATTCTTGACAAGTTTCAAAGCTCCTCCTCTTTTTCTCTTTCTTTCTCTCTCTTTCACGCATAAAAACGTGCCCTCCTCATGCAACTGTTGAGTAAAAAAAAAACCAAAAAAAAAATTTAGGTAGCGGCGCCCGCCATCGTTATAGAGCAACATAACACCACCTATTGCAAAGCAACGTTCCTGTAACGTTGCAACATTTCGAGCTCCAACGTCACAACACCGCGAGTTATAGTGCCACAATGCTACAACGTCACAACGTTGCAAGCTGCAATGCCATAATGATGCAACGTCGCAGCAGTGCGAGCTGCAATGCCACAATGTTGCAGCGTCACAACGTTGCGAGCTACAACACCACAACGCTACAGTATCGCAACGTCACGAGCTGCAACGCCATCGCTGTTGCAACGTTACAAGCGCCAACACTGTCATCGCAATAGCTACGGCCGACCTTGGTCTACCCGACATTCGTCGAACTCTCGTTAGACTTCCGTCCAACTTTCGTCATGTGCCCTAACGTCTGCACCCTGCTGTCCTATGTTTTATCGTCTTGCCTTTTCATTCGACATTTGTTTGACTTTTGTCCGACCTTTGTCCAACCTTCGTTGGACATTGGTTTGACCTCCGTGCAACGTTTGTGTGTCACGGGTCATTCCCAAGGACGCACTATATTCTTCAAACCATATGTTGTTTTAGAATTTTGTAGTTAGTGTTGTGTACTATCACAAAATTTTGGGGCATGGGACAACATCATGTCCTTGGATGATGAGAGCATTACCACTCAGTTAGAGCCCAAGTATCAGGTATGAAGTAACACACAATCCTTTGAGCCAATTTCTTTATGTTCACGATCTTCACGATGATACCATTAAGTGTCCACAACACCATCGTCATCCAGTATAACTTCTACCAGGAATTCAGGTTCAATTTACACTACATCAACGATATATCATAATCCATTTAGACGGGCTCATTAGTGGGGTACACTTGTTGCTGCACCTACTTTCACACCATCACCGTATATTTCGTTGCAAGGTGTGACCTCAATACCCATATACACCATGGAGGTTAGCAATTCCTCTAGGAGAATTGAGAAGTTCGGCGAAAGGCCAGGTACTTTTTCTTTGAGGGAGTTCAAGGCAACTTTCTCAACTCTGGTTTGTGAATTGGAGTTCAAGTATGGGGGTAATTACACCGAAGCATTTGCATTCAAACAATTGGCCCCTTATGTGCACTATGAAGCATTGGATGTCACGAACAACCAACAACAAGGATTTTGGGCATCATCTAGATTCCCAATCCAGCTTTCGCCATAGCCATCGCCATCGCCTTTCAAGTAGCATTGCAAGCTGCAATTGCACATCATGGGACTATGTCCAATAATCTAAACTCGATACCTACCTCAGTAAACATTTCTCTTCAACAACTCATTCCTCCCATTTCAAACATTTCTCCCACCATTGATGCACTAGCTTTTGCTAATCTAGTGGGGGAATTCTTTTGAGTTCTTGAGCTGGAATTTCCAGTTAAAAGTTTTGAAAAAATTTTGTAGTTCGATACCTTTTTTCGATAGAAGGATGAAACCCCCAAGATGTTCTATAGGAGGCTTTTCAAACTCAAAGAGGATACCCAGAGCATCACAGACCTAGAAGTTGCCCACCGGTATTTTCATTCGTTGGAAGGTACTTTAACATTCCATGCGCAGGTTTTACAATAGGTTTTTGCAAAATTTGGAGACTCGTACATTTTGTAGGATGTGTACAACATTTCCGAAAAACTAGAACTGGCTCATGCACACTATGAAGCTAGTACTATGAAGCTTCTATCACGTTCAAGGCCTCAACCTACACCAACTACGCTAACTAGATCATCACATTCTTCTCAAAGATTAAAGCAGTGCATTCGGCTACACCCATCCTACCTTCTTGCAACTACTGTGGCAATCCTGCCCACAAAGCTAGTGAGTGCAACATTCCTTCCGAGGATCTCTTTTGTGATTATTGTGGGAAACAAGGACATCAGGAATCTGTCTGTTTTGCCAAGTTCTTGGAACGAAAGTAACTTCGATTACCATGGCAAAATCTGCTAGCATCTTCCGTTGTCCCTCAAACAAAAGCCAAGGCACCTCAGCCTTCCATTCAAGTTTTACCCACCAAGGGTAATTCCAACAAGAATGTTAAAAAGAAGGAGCATAATGTTGACAAGAGGGAGGTGTTTCAAGCCCATGCAATTCAAGTTCAGACTCTACAAAATGAACTCGAATCATTAAAGGCCCAACTTGCTAATTTAAAAAGCAAATCCTCCTAACCAACTAGTCATGCCCAACCTGTACAAGGTTCGAGATCACAAGAGGGACCTCCTAGGTCGTTCTATGGCCTCCCACACAATGCCATGGTTGGGGAGTATGTTATTTCCACTCCACACAATTCTAATCTCACACCAGAATTTGCTACTTTTTTTTGCCTTTCTTATGTCGCGGCACAACAGGCTAATGTGGCACCCAAAGTTTTGCCACTAGGCAGGTATTTCAGACTGATGGAATCGCATCTGGTTCAAGCCCTATTACCAAGGCTAGAGGAGCTCGAGCCGTCATGCCACAATTTTTTTTTCCTCTCAACACGAAAGAAAAACGCACCTTGTGAACGAGGGGGGAAGAGAGTATTACACCACAAGATGTTAGGGCATCAAATTCTCGTGTCCCAGAAACACATGTACATTAGGAAAACACAAAATTTTCCATTGATCAACTTATGGAATGCCAACTTCAAATGCATGAAGTGGCACAAAAGCTTGTGAGTACACCATTGTTTAGTTTTCAAGATTTGAAGCTAAGCACCAAGGACATAATTACAATACTAAAGGATACCCTAAACACTACATCAGGTCCTCTACTAATCCCTGATCCACATGCTATAGAGGTCCCATCCAACACCTTGGAAAGACATTCGATTAGCTCATGTGTTGCAAATGGCATTTGTAATCTGGTCACTAGTTCTAGCATGGCTAAACTAGTGGATTTTCTTACCTCTGATTCTACATTCACATATCAGAAGGGAGTTAAGAACACCTCACTTGTGGATTTGTTACTCAGCAAAGGTGTTGTGGATAGCCATTCTCTTCACAAAGTCTTTCATTCATTTTCGAAAGTGGTGCCTAGTGAGAGAGCTTCCATCGCCACCGGAATTGCCATTGTCGATAATACTAGGTCAATAATCCAAGTGGGAGGATATACACCTAGAATGGTACTTCTTGATACAGGTGCCCAACTAGTGATTCTTGGAGTTCAATTCGCCAAGAAGATGGGCATGCTTGACTCCAAACTACAGAAATCTATGTGACAAATTCGCACCGCTAGTGGGAGCGTAGAAGAGGTATTTGGGAAAAGCTTGGATTTTATTACATTTAACTTCAATGAAGGTACAGATCAAGAGCTTTGCTTACAAGTTAGATGTTTAGTCACCAATGCCAGTAGTTATGATGTGTTCATTGGGTAAGAGGCCCTATTTCCACTTGGTTTCACAATTGACAACTAGTTCGAACATGCGTACTACAAAATAGATTGGTAGACTAATGGCCACCACCTGGGATACATACCCCTTGATTTACATGGGAACCATAATCCTATGGCTCACCATTGTATGTTCAAAGAAGCACACACGATTTCCTACATCCAACAAACGAGCCACGAGTGGATAAAAGGAGATGAAGAGGAGATAGCTTACGCTCAAGTTACTGAAAGCTTGAGGCCGGTTCCTATTAACATTCAACATGGACCAAAGGTTTTAGAGAGGTTCAAAGTAGCCCACAAGCCCTTGGTAAAAACTTTGTTTAATTTTGAGAGCATGGAGAACCATGGCGAACCGATTGAGCCATTATTTCGTCAACTAATCACCTAAACACCACCTAAGGAAGGGATTACATTACTGGAGCTCTTTGGTGGTATTGGTACAGGTCTCAAAGCCCTATTACAGTCAGCGATGGTGGTTCGGAGGTATTTTTACGTAGACATTGATCCTATTGCAAGGCAAGTGGTGACATCGAAAATGAAGGAGTTCATAACAAGATTTCCACAATAATTTGTAACCATTGCATGGAAGGCTAGTTTCACATTTTTGCCCTCTGACATACAATTAATTCAGAAAAAAACATATGGAATTACTTGGCCCTATCGACCTCATCATTTTAGGTTGGGAGTGTCAAGGATTTTCAATGGCTGGATTTGGAGAAGGCTTGAGTGACACAAGATCTAGTCTTTTCACGGACATGATACGATTGATCACCTGGGCTCAATCCATTTCTCCTACACTTGGTTATGCAATTGAAAACACCCCTTCTCAACTTGATAAGAGGGAGAAAGTCCAGGAGCACTACACACTCATCAAGCATTACCTTTGAGAGTCGTTCCTACTTGATGTGGCATAATGCGATTCCTATGCGTACCGGCTATGCAACTAGTGGACCAACTTGGCACCACTTTCAATTCTGCAACTAGCTCTGAAATACACTATCAGAGACCCCAACCTGCAGCTTTTTCACATATTGGATGATCAAAGTTCTTACCAACCACTTACAAAGTAAGAGAAACCTCCTTGGTTTCATGCGAACACAATAGGAAAACGAAGAGGTGTTTGGCCCACCTTTGTTTCCTTCCTAGGAGCACATGCGTTTCAAGGAGATGGACCAAGCCTGGTGTATTGTCATGCTTCAGCCACTTGGGATGAACCAAGCCCAAAAGAAAGATAAAAGGCTATGGGGTTCAAAGCTGGCACTACTAATCACATTAAGGTGACTAGATTGGAGCGTAACACACTACTGGGGAGAGGCATGGACCTGAACTCCCTTACATGGTTGTTGGTAACTTGTGTACTCTTTGAAATGTACACAACACCAACATTGATTCAATCAACTTATAGTTCTAGCGATGCAACCACGTGGCACCTCAACCAAATACACTTGCCTATCTTCAACACTCTACATTTCATTTTTAATGTTGGGGGGAGGAGGCACCATGTAATTTGACTCAAGTTGTGTCTAATACACTTGGAGGTACATTAGCTTCTGGAAAAACAATTACAACCTTCTACGAATTTGCGCAGTTGGATAGTGGAAAACCCAATACATCAGGTTTTTCAAACACACTTTCCAACTCCATTCCATGTGTTTCCAACTACCCTTTCATTATGGGGAACCAGCTCACCAAGAAGGAGAGAGACCAGGTCATAGACTTGCTAATCAAATATGAAAATGTGTTCGCATTTTCAATGAAAGACTTAGGTAGATGTAAGACCATGCAATTCTCTATAAACCTTACAGATGAAACACTCGTCTATCGAAGGAGGCATAGGTTGAGTAAACATGAGTGGGAATTGGTAGATGAAAGATGCAAAAAGTTCCATGAGGCTGGTCTCATTCAACCATCAAGTTCTAATTTTGCAGCCACTACAATAATGTCAACAAAGAAAGATTCAGCTGGATTATGGACTGAGAAAAGGATGTGCGGGGATTATAGGCCTTTGAACCTAGTTACACCTCAGGATAGGTACCCCATGCACATCCCTGAAGAGTTGTTTGATAGCATTGGAGATTCAAACATCTTCACAATTGTGGATCTAAAGCAAGGTTTCAACTCGATTGTGTTTACTGTGAAGGATCGCAAGAAAACAATATTCCATGGAAGTAACAAGTTATGGGAATGGCTTGTGATGCCTTTTGGATTGAAGAATGCACTTGTCTTCTTTCGGCGAATCATGGATTAGGTTCTTGAAGGGGGAGATTTCTTGAAGTGCTACATAGACGACGTCCTAGTGCATAGCAAGGGATTCCTGTAGCATTTGGTTCATCTTGAGGAGTTATTCAAGCGGCTCCACAAAGTCAATATAAAGATCCATTGTAAAAAGTTTGAATTTGTTGTCACCTCAATAATCTACCTTGGACATAGAATTTTGCCAAATGGTATTATGGCTCATTGGGCCAAAGTAATAACCATTTCGGAGATGTCTAATCCTACTGATGTTCACACGTTGAGGAGCTTCATCAGATTATGTAATTACTACAGAATTTATGTCTAACACTTTAGTATTATTGCTCATCCTCTCTATGCATTGTTAAAGAAGGATGTTGCTTGGACATGGAATGATGAGGCTTAAGAAGCTTTCAACACACTCAAGGAAAAGCTTTCAGAGTTCCCCATTCTGAAAAGACCTAATTTCAACAAGGTCTTCATTCTACACACTGAATGGAGTTGTCGTAACCCCACTTTGGCCAAGTGTGGGGGTGAAGCCCAACACTTGGAAAAGTCGGAGATTTGGAGTGCTCTGGGACTCTCGAATGTTCAGAGCTCGACAGCAAGGCCCAAAACACCTCGCATTGAGGTGTTCTTAGTGTCATTGGAAAGGTCTTGAAACGTAGATATCGAAAATGGCCTCGCATTGGCCATTCGGACATCTGCAGCCCAAGTTATGGGCAAAAGAAGGGCCGGGAGTCAAATTGGCAATTTGACTCCCGACCATTAAAAGTCGGGAATTGACCTCTTTCCGACGTCCGAATTGAGAGTGAGAGACGGCGTTGGAAAGATCTCGACAAGGGCTACGACTTTGGTTCAGACCTCGTTGCGATCGGACTTCATTGTCGGGAGTTATGGCCGTTCAAAGTTCTGGGAGTCTAGCCGAGACAGTTTCGGGAGTCCCAACAAAATGTGCCATTTGGATGTAGCCTCGGCGGCGAGCTGCAGAGAATATATAGGGGGAGTAAGGTGGTGGCTTACTCTCGAGTCCGGGCCGTGGTGAGTCTTGTGTGTCCAAGTGCCCGTGGCAAGTCCCAACAGCCAAAGGTGTCCCGAATGCTAAACTAACCTCTTATGGTTGGTTTTTGGATGCAGATTCACACGAGCTAAACTAGTCCCTCTTCCTAGTCTAATCCCTGGGCTCCCAACTCAACCCTCTACCCCTTTTTAGAGTTGGAAGCCGGGAGCGCGCCATTAAGTCACAATTTTCGCAACTTGACTTTGTGAAACCTTCAAATGGGTTTCGCCCCATGACTTAGGAGCGCGTCCAGAATGCTCTTGATATTGGAACTATTTTTGGCCAACTTGATGAGGAAGGCAAGGAATATGTTATCACCTATGCATCCTGAAGCAACAACAAGGCTAAGAGCAACTACTTTTCATATGAGGGGGAGTGCCTTGTTGTATGGGCCGTCATACATTTCAGGCCCTATCTTTATGGCACCAATTTCACTTTGTATACCGACCACCAGCCTATCAAGTGGTTGATGACTAATCAAAGATCAAGAATTCAAGGGAGAATTCCAAGACCTATTTGACCATGCTCTCATTGACTATCGTTGGACTTCAAGAGATCATCCCCAAGCTGATGGCCTTGCAGAAAGGATGGTTGAAACGTGCAAGAAGGGATTTTGGAAGATTTGCTTCACTAAGAACAAAGAGGATTGGGACCTTGCCCTCCCTTACATCGCCATGGGTTACAGGATGTTCAAACACGCCTCTTTATCTCATTTCTCTTCTTACTTTTTATTTTTTGGGAGACATCCCATACCACCCTCTTCCATTACTGCTCAAATGGACCAGGTTGTGGACTTATACTCCCCAGCCACTTGGGCTAGGGTCATTGTAAAAAGGGCTGCTCTATTCAAGATGGTTATGCCCATGTCCATGGAGAACTTGTCCATTGCACAACATCGAGACACCTTACGATATGCACACACACGAGGTGGTAGTTACAAACCTAAGGTGAGACAATTTGATGTTAGTGATTTTGTGTATTTCTAGCGGCAACCCAATGATACTTTAGAGACTTCTTCCGATCGCACTATCTTGAAGATTAAGGCAATCACGCCTTCATGTGTGTTGGAATTGCAAGGAGCTGAAGGATGCATAATTCGAAATCATTCCAAAAATTGTGCGCCGTGCCACTTGCCAAACTTGGACCCTACCATCATCACTTCGACTTGGATTCCTCCACTTTATTATCCATGTCAAGTATGTCAAAGGATAGACGATGCTAATCAAATGTTGTTTTGCGATAACTATAATGGTGGATACCATTTCTTCTGCCTCAAGGCGAAACTCATTCAAATTCCCACCAGCAATTGGTATTGTTCATCATGTTCTCCTACAGCACCTTGTTCCTATTCAAACCATGCCATGATTTTTCCGGCTCAGGTATGGGGGGGGATACATGAATTTCATCTCAGCCTCCTCTTGTGCATTGTATATATATATATATATATATGTGCGTGCATTTCTTTTTGGTTGATTAGTTTATACCTTTGACTGGTTTTAATCTTTTTGTTTAGTAGAGTTTACTATGGATTTATACCCTTACGACACTGTACATCACGGCACTACACGTCATGGCAGCTATCATGCCCGTACATGGCCTCATACATGATGGGCAATTACGGGCATGCCCATGTGCGCTTTTAAGGTTAATGTACGGTCTTAAATGACTATACGTTATTGGGTACTTAGGGTTTTAGTTTGTTGATGGTAGTATAAAAGGCCAAGCCCTTCCTTTTTCTCTTTAGTTTTTTTAGAATTATTTTGTCAAGAGAGTTTCCTCCATAATATGCTAGGATTTCTACATGTTCACGGCGGCCATTGCACGGCCACCGTCTACATACACTTCATGTTCTTCTTTCTTTGTAATTTAATACATGAAAATTTCATCTCAACCTCCTTTTGTGCATTGTATATATATATGTGCGTGCATCTCTTTTTGGTTGATTAGTTTATACCTTTGATTGGTTTTAGTCTTTTTATTTAGTAAAGTTTATTAGTGATTTACACCCTTACGACACCGTACGTCATGACACTACATGTCACGACAAAAGTCTAACAATAGAACCCACACCCTAATCCAAATTCTAAATTTAAAACCTAAACTTAAACCTTCAAACTAAAACCTTAACCTAAACCCTAATTTGCAGTTTAAAATTAAAACCCAAACTTTATAACCAAAACCTTAAATCCTTAATCCAGATCTTATTAAACCCAAGCCCTAACCTTCAATTTAAAACATTAGTCCAAACCATACAATCTGAAAACCTTAATTTAATTCGTTGATCTAAACCCTACAATGAAATGAATAATCTAAAACCCTAATTTAATTATTTAATCTAAACCCTACAATGAAATGCATAATCCAAAACCCTAATTTAATTCATTAATCAAAGCCTTATAATGAAATGCATAATCCAAAACCATAATTTAATTTTTTAATCCAAACCTTACAATGAAACACATAATCCAAAACCCAAATTGAATATTGAAATTCAAAATTGTAATTCGAAGTTACATTGTAATGCCCATTTGTAAATTGGCATGGTTTACAATGGTGGGCACCATCAATGCTACCAATTTGTTGAACTACACCAATGTGAAATTAGTTAATGTTTCAAACAACCTTGGAGTTGGCCACACAATAATGAACACATCTCACACTCCCACACCTAGGTCCATTAATTGACTTGTACCCTCTTATAATTCATTGGCATTAAACATGTGAAATGAGTTGGTTGCAATAATTACACATGCAAAAACACATTTTTTTGCCTATCCACATGCACAAACAATTGTTCAAAGATCTCATCATCACCTAAAGAAGATGAGTTAGAACCATCACCTATAAAACTAGAGCCATGATTTGAAGATGAGGCCATGATCTCCAAATGGAAATACCTTTCACAAGTGAAATGAAAAGAAGTAGAATGTGGGAACTGCTTCCACTTATATAATCCAACCTTATAAAACAAAATTTATGGGTATAAAACAAAGGTCATGGATTAGGCTTTTGGATTAGGTTGACAATTAAAGTTTTAGATCTACATTAATTTGTATTGTGATTTTTGGTTTATGAATTATGAGTAGGGATAGGGTTAGGGTTTTGAATTATGATTTTGGACTAAGATTATGGTAGCCTTTATATATGTTTAGGTAAGCCTTATGTAACACCCTAAGAAACCCTTCACCTAAATAACCGAATAGATGCAAGTTACAATGGCTCAATTTCGTGACAAAACGATGTTTTTTCCATGGGTACCCTTTAATCAAATGCACATGATGATTAATATATCCTTAGATCTACTAATTGGGACTAGGATACAAACTAACAATTTCATTATGAAAATAATTGTATGGTTATTTATTGATAAAAAAATTCATGCATTAATACTAATGGAATTTTGAAATTAAAAAATATGGAATGGTTGTATGACTAAAACATCATAAAATGAAAAAAATTATATTGATTCACATTCCAATATTGTTATTGAAACTCAATATATAATGTAATACAAGATGATAAACTCATATGAAGAATCATTTTTTGAAAACCTTAACTATTTAATAATTAGGGACTTTTGAATGGTTAAAATTTGACGATATTTTCATAAGTCCATATGAGTTGCAATTTTTGTTTGTTTCTCAATTTCATTGTCCCAAAAGCACATGTTTTTGAAAGTTTGACATGGAGCATTATTCATATGAACTTTTTGAATTTTCCTTTTAGAACTTCCAAATTAAAAATGACATCAACTACATTAAATACAAGTTTTCACATAGATTTGGGAAAATGTATAGATGATTGAACATGTATTATTCAAAGATTAGAATAATCACATTTAAAAAAATAACAACCATGTCCATTTGAATCATTTTAAATAATCTTATATGGACTTATAAAAAGTGTAATTTTTGTCAATATTGAACCATTGTACCATGCATTCACCCAACCTTCTAAACAATAATCAATTATCCGTTAACTTAAATAAAATATTTTGTGATTTAAAAATATCCCCTTGAGATAACTCCCATGTAACTTTATAAGTAACCCTTAGATATCACTTAAGTACCCTTTAATTTAATAAGTTTGTAAGTAGTCTTTTCAATAGTCCCCTAATTAACCCCAAAATAGCCCCCAAAATGGCCACAAAACAACCTTTAATATAGCCCTCTAAATAATCCCTAAATAATACCTTAGGTGTACCCTATATAACCCCATAAGTAAACCCAAAAAAGGTCCTTAGGTAGTCACTAGGTAGCACGAAAAGAACCCCTACATAACCTCAAGTAGTCTTTAGGTCCCCCCTAACTTAAGCAATCCTTAAAATGGACCTTACATAGCCCTTTAAATGGACTCAAAATAACCCAACATAACCCTCAAAATAGTCACCCAAGTAACCCCCTACACAGCCCTACAAGTAGTCCCTAAATATCCCCTAATTTAGGAATATTGTAGGCAACTTTTATATACCTTCTAGGTAATCCCAATACATTTCCCTAGGTAGTCCTTAAATGACCCATGTGTAGATAAATATGTAGACCATAAGTAGCTTTTGGGTAGATAGGTAGGTGACCTATGATTACTCTTAGGTAGGTACATAGCCCATAGTTAGGAAAGTGGGTGGGTATGGTAAGCAAGTAGCACATAGATAACTAGGCATGTGAGCCTTACCTATTTCACCCCCTGGTCTGGTCTGTAGGCATGAAACTTAACTGGCTTGTGGTTAGAAAAGTGACCGTGGTGATTAGATTTCGCAAAGTTGTCCAATGTTTTCAGGGCTGGTCGAGTCAGGAGGAAAGTAAGGCTGCAACCCAGGATTACCTTACAGATAACTCTAGTTAGTGCCCCAGCAAACGACACACTCACTACCCTAATACCCTGACAACAACATTTGTTCAGTGTTGATAAATTAATTAATTTTGATTATTTCCATTTGGGAAAATAATAAAATATTGCAAAATATTCTCTATTCTCTCAAGATTGTTGATTTTTCCTTCACAAAACTTTGTTTTTTAATAAGAAAAACATGTTAATGAAAAAATTCAACTTTCTTGAATTTAATATAATTAGTTGTCGGAGGCTGCAAAGTGAGTATGAACTATGGACACAGATGACATACCAACTATCATTACAATCCATTTGTCATGACATACCGACTATCATTTACAGTCCATTGTCATTACCCACCGACTATTTAAGGCATGGCCACCCAAATATTATTACTCGCAAAGTAGCTTCCTACAAACTTAACTTAAGGTGTATATGTCATGATGGGTCACACACCCCCCAAGAACCCACAAAAAAAAAACAGAAAAAAAAGGGTAGGCCCCTTCACTCCAGGACGTGCACTTCTCATTGGTTGCATGGAAATTCTATTACTAAAATTGGATGCCACTATTTTGTGGCATGTACTAATATAGCCCTCCCTAAGAACATGAAACCCATTCAGAACATGACCACCCCACATATTACACACTGACTACAGACTAACTTGACCACCCATATATTACTGACTGCGGTTTAACTTTTGGTGCAGTGGTCCAGCCGCTGACTCTGTAATTGTATTTCAGTTGTTGTCACTGAATATGTTACAATACTCACTTTGATAGGAGGCACAGACTTTTTAGAAAGTTACAAAGTTTAATATATGCACTTTTAATGTTTTAAAAGTTTGCAAATTTTTCACCACACACACACACACACACACACTCACCATTCTTCAATGTTTTTTTAAGATTCAATTGCTATTTCTTTGGGCCCATTTGATCTTTGAGATTTGCTTGTGATACCATACAATTTTTTTGTTAGTGTGTTAAAGCAATTATTTTTGGGGGTGTGTCAAAGGGAAAATGTTAAACAGGTCAAGGGTCTTGAATGCTGCCCATATGAAAGGAACTACCCCCACATCACCATGACGTCATCTTTCTTCTCACCTACATAACAAGCTTTTCATTCATCGACATTAGTTACACTCGTGTTACCTATTTTTGTGTAATGGTCCATCAACAACCCCATCCCCATGGTACTCTTGTGCCATGCATGCCATATCATCATGTCCTCTGATGGACCTTTTCGTTTTAAAGCATCATTGTCATCTTTCATCGTTGCACATGTTTTTCACTTTGTATCACATAATCCTCCAACTTCTCCTTCCATTGTTTCTTTACATGCCTACGCCTATTGTCAAATGCTCTCACAACAACTTTAGTTCTTCTCTGGTGCCTTCATCATTGATCAATTACATTGATACAACTGTTGTAGGTGCTTCTACAACACCCTATCTAGGTGCATGCATTACCCAATTCAACGGTCTAGCATGGCTTGTAGTTTGCTTGTAGAAATTACATGTTATTAGCTTGGTTGAAGAAATTACATGTAGAAGAAGTTATCTTTACTTAGTAAGCTTGGATGCATGAATTACAAGTGGAAGATCACTTTTCAATCCCTTTCTAAAGCTACCAAGTGCACAATTTTGTTCAAATGTTGTGTGCTTACATGGAGATGTTTCTTTCTTTCTTCATTATTACCTTCATTAGTTTGGTCAGAGTCTTCAACATCTTGCATCTCCCAAAGCAATCAAAGATCCCCCTTCTTGATTAGATAGATAATAACTTTTTCATTGCATGTCTTTTGCAAAAGTTATTTTTTCATTGATTTCAACTATGTTCAATGATAGTCTACGGAAGATCTAACTTTTCTTTGTGGTCCCTAGAGTAAAAAGGTATGCATTGTTTAACAATTTCCCTTGTAACATGTACATATTATTGAATATTTTTGTTTCCATGTTTTTTTTGCTTTCATGTCTTTTGTAACATACAATTCATTTGAAACAAGGCATTCAATCATATTACAATCGTAAGCTTTCCCATGTAACATGCATGCCCACAATTTGTCCCAACTTTGTGCTAATAATGTTTTTGTGGTGCTTCTATAAATCAATTGAACCACATTGTGTAACCTACAATTCATTTCAACAAGGTATTCATTCCAAGCAACCTCGATCTATCCTTTGCAACATGCTCACAAACTATGTTTAATTTGTTATCTTGCTAAAATTGCCCTATTCTATCAACTCAATTTTAGTTGAAACATGACTTACTAAATGATTTTAATTCCAAGTAACATGTTCATGCCCTATAACAAGCCCCTCTTACAATATTCTATCTTATGAATCATTTGATGGAACTTGTTTGATGGTGTTATAATTAAGTCCACTTTCTTAAATAATACAATGATCCCAATCTCATGTAACATCTCACAACAAGTCTTGAAACATGTCCTTACTCATGAATTGTTCCTATATTTTGTTAGTTAAGGTATATAACTTGTTTTTCCCTCTCCTATAACCACTCCCACTTGCCTTGATGTGGTCACCCCAATTCTTTCATTTAACATTTGACAACATTCCAATGTTGCCTTTACAGGTCCATTAAACCACAATTTGTAACTTGCAACTCATTTCAACAAAGTACTCAAGAACCTAGTGTTTTAGTTTGTATGCCAATTGTGAAAGACATGTTACCACCATGCAACCTTCCTTCAACTTGAACACTAGATTTTTGGTAAAAGAAATTTTTTTCCTTATTTTTAATGACCCACATTCAAAAACTTTTTGCATCATTTTCATCTTTCTTGTAGGTTTCTTTGGCAAGCTTTCCTACCAAGTTACCAATGTCCGATTTACATAAAAAAAGATCCCTTGATTGGTCTCCATTGTTTTCCATGATCTCCTTAACTCAAGATTTGTGCTTGTTCATAACTTGATATATAAAGAGCCCCAGGCAAAGGTTTTCCAAAACAAAATATTTAGTTTCCTTTGATATATGGGCTGAGAATGCTAACATGTGACCAGATTTGACAGTACCATGAACAACAAGATCCAATTTGTTGACATGTTCAAAAGTGGCGTAATAAACTTCAACAAGTATCAGGTGAAGGTAAAACCTCTTAAAAATGAATGAACAACACCCTTTTTTTTTTTGAATCTCCTTGTTTTTTCATGGATGTTCAGGGACCCTTATGCCCTTGGTTAGCAATCTCAATGCCTTTGTTTTTCCTCTTGGTTTTCTTGGAGGCCATATTGGGTTGGAGATTTGCATGGTGCTTGAAAAATCCGTTGGTCCATATTCACGGTGATACATGCGTAGATTCAATGCCATCATGCACATTGGTGGATGCATACAAACCCTAATAGTTAAACTAAAATGTATTATAGCATGTCACATTAATCTAAACATGTGCATGCAATATTATACGTTAGAAATAAATGGTTTGATAAAGCTTAATTGACATTCCCACTTTATAATATGTTAATTATGTTCTACAACTACATTGTAACAAGTGTAATGCTTTCACATAACTTTAATGAACAACGATAATTAAAATTAACTAATGCCTTAATTGTTGCACGATTGTTTTATGTATGTTTTTGAAACAACATGTACAGTCATGTTACATGTTATGGACCACTAACTCTGAGTTGGTTTACCACATGCTTATAAAATAACTATTCCATCATGGATTTTTTAGGTATTCATTGACTCGATTGTTTTTCCGGATGAATTTGCATTGCAAATCCCCTTTCGTTTCTTCCCTAACCAAGAAATCATGGACTTTGCCCCTTGGAATATATGCCACATACTTCTTGTGAATACATGTGCCATCCACACCATGTTGTGGGGTTACATAATACTCATTCCACCAACAAATGTCCTAATAATTAAAAGGACCTTGAGGTGGCTATTGAACATGTCCCATCATTATTTCCAAAATTTCTTTACATTGATCCATGTACACCTTCCCATAATATGAAGTTTTAATAACATCAATGCCACCTTCTTCACTTGCCCTTTTCTCCATAATATTTTTATTGCATTTCCTATTATAAAAAACCTACACAAGTTAGGAGACACTATCAGATGTCATAACAAATTTGGATTACCATATTATCAAGATAAAGGGGACTAGTTACCACAACATCAAAAAAGTTTCCCCATACAATTAAAAACAACATTACAAGATGGGATTGACATTATTTTGTAATCCATGTTACACCTAGGATTTGTACACAAATTGTGGGCATGTTACTGAAGATAGATTGAATACCTTGTTGAGATGAATTGTAGGTTACAAATTATGATTCAACGGATCTACAAGGACAACATTAGAACGCTATTAGATGTCACATGAAATAATTGGGGTGACCACATCAAAGCAAGTGGGAGTGGTTATAGGAAAAGGCAAAACAAGTTACATACTTTAATTAACAAATTACAGGAACAATTCATGAGTAAGGACATGTTCCAAGACATGTTTTGAGATGTTACATGAAACTGGGATCTTTACATTATTTGAGCAAATGGAACTAGTTACAACACCATTAAACAAGTTCCATCCAAATGACTCACAAGGCAAAATATTGTAAAAAG
>Ga0209611_10003826_pt1 | contig 25941 bp, 28 predicted proteins | sample S1TSphgellanicum_3_FD_187693 | JGI IMG/M metagenome (GOLD analysis project Ga0209611, IMG submission 187693) | Host-associated microbial communities from peat moss isolated from Minnesota, USA - S1T2_Fc - Sphagnum magellanicum MG (SPAdes) (version 2) | ecosystem: Host-associated > Plants > Peat...
GTAACCAATAGGATGAAATTTCTAATAGTTGCATCATAGTTGTGAAAATGACCAAAATAGTTGAAAGTTGGTCTTGTAGTTGCAAATATTCTCAAATCTAGTCGCAAACGACTATAAGTCGCATGTAGTCGTAAATTGACTGGTTACATTTTGGCTGATTTCTACTAGTGATACCAACAATAGTATTAACTAGCATTGAAATAAACAAAATTTCAATAATTATAATTATAAATTAGGGCATTGCTATAAAATATAATGGCATAAATGTTACTGGTTCCATTCTGAAATTTGAAGTTCTTGCATAGGTAACTCCAATATTGTCTTGATCTAACAAACTTTGTACATGAGTTATAAAAATAGGTACTACATCTACCATAATTTGAGCTCTCATTTTTACTTTGTTATCTTTCCAAATCTATCCTTTTAGTCTATCTGGAATTTTGTCCATCTCATGGTACAAATCCTCTGGCTTAATATGTCCATGATTTCCTATAGGTTCCAGATTTAGATTCTCAAAATGTTCAACAAATCCTTAATTCACGTTTTTTTCAATAAATGGACATTCATTGATTTGATGTCGAATTTGATGGCAGTATGTGCAATGTGGAAAATTTGGTCTTGTAACTTTGTTTACACTATGAATTTTTCTACACCAATCCTTTGGAACTCCACTAATAATGCTTCCATTTTGTTGATTAACTTTGGGTTCATTGTACCTCATTATTACAACCATAGGAACACCTTCTAGTATTATTAGTTCTACTCTTGGTAAGATTACAATTTCTTATTTAGTTACAAATACCGATTCAACTCCTCTAGATATTCTGATACCTTGAGTTGGAATGGCTTCTTACTCAACAACATAATGAATTGGAGGTTCAAAATTATGAACTTTTTGCTCAAACTCTTCATTCTCCTAGCCTTCCCAATAATAAGGAGGTGAAGCAAATATGTACCTTGGTCCCACTTCCTCCCTTTCTAACCTATTGAATCTCTATTGTTCTTCTTGAATCATAACATCAAAATTATGTTGCTACATCAGATTTGTTGATGCTAACACAACTCTTTATCAAGGTTCAAATTCCCGACTACTTCATCTAAACTCAACCTTCACATTTGCACCTTCACATTTTTGGCCATAAGTTACTAAACTTAATGGCAAATCCCAAGAATTCTCATCATTTTGGCATTTGCAAATATGTGGTCATAAAAAAAAGGTATGAAAATAGGTTTATTTCTATTGGGTTCAATATTGTGATGTTGTTCATTAACAACCATCCACAAGGAATTATAGCCATGTTTGGCTATAGACCAGCCATGAAAGTATAAATAGCCATTAAATATTATTACTTATAATATTGTGTGTGTGTTTATATATATAACATTTTAAAAAATTATACTTGTAATTTTTTAAACAAATATTCTAGAATATGACTTAATATTTTTTATTGAATATTATAAAATATTGTAGAATAATACCCTATGGCCTGTATTATTTATGTGATATAAATAATGAAATCATGCAAAACATCACATCATAAGAAAAACCTTGCTTATAACCAATGTTTTATTTTTTCCAAATTCATGGTTTTCAAACTTTAGTGATTTTGGCCATTTTTATTAGCTTTTCTTGAAATTACAACAAAATTATCATTTCCAAAATTCCCTTTTTTTTCTAGCAATAGTGCCAAAATCTACAAAATGTGTTTAAATGTTTATAATTATTCCAAAAAAGGTTTAGCCAACTAGTTAAATCTAGCCAAATTAAAAGTTTAAAAGTGATTACTTTTAGTCACAATTAATGGTTTTTTAAGGTTTGAGAGTTTTGATAGTCATATAGTTTAAACTCAATGGAGTTTGTGAACACTTACAAACTTGGGGTGTAGCATGTGGTTTAGGTGTTACACGAAAGCAAAAGAGGTGTTTTTTGCCAAGAAAACTCGACTTCAAGGTGGGTTGAATTTGAAGGCAACAACAAGGTATGTATACTATTGCACTTTTGTTTCTTTTGTGTTCGGCCTCCTCCTTGCAATACCTTGGAACTCCAATGTGCAATCATAGAGATTTTTGAAAAAATACTTCTATGAGAAGAAGATGTTTTTGGTGCCATACTATCACACCTCAATGTATCATCCAAGTTCTTCTAGATAGATTTTATACATGCTTCAATAGTTCATACAAGTAAAGCTACTTTGTTTCATTTTGACAATCAAACACATTTTTTTCTCTTCAAGATTGGAGGAGGTTCATAATTTTGAAATATCACCAATTTAACCCATTTCTTCATAGCCTTTTTTTTAGGTCGGTTTTTCACACATGTCCCTATATAGTTCTATTTCTTCTGCAACAACAATAAAATGAACCTCTAAACAACATGTTCCTTTTCGCAAATTTTGGAGAGGTGCCATTAAAGGAAAATTCAATATATACGATTAGTATATGCAACTACTTTTTAGTTGCAAGTGTCACTTGCAACTAAAAATCCCCTAGTTGCATTAGACAAGTTGCATGCATCTTTAATTGCAAACGAAAATGGATGTAGGATGAAGTCAAAGTCAATGTATATAGTTCCATTCATATGCCATGCATTTTGTCTATGCAACTAAATTGCAACTATCAATATATTTAAATAGTAAATGGTTGGCAATATATCTCATCTGTCCACTTGACATCAAAAGATGTGGCCACATGGTATATTCATAGATTGAATATTAACTTATTTAATTTAAAAACATCATGCCAATATATCATAACCATCTACTTCAACGACCTTAATTTTGCCACATGTCATGCTTAGGGGTTTAAAGTCATTTTGAGAAATAGAATTACTACAAATAAATATGGCCTTTTATTCATAAGGTTGCCACGTGTTGTGCTTAGTGATTGGGTATGATATTTTTGAATTTTGAAATTGCAATGAAAATAATTTGAGGTTTCCATTTGCACAAACCACAAATTGCTATGTGTCAACCTTGGGTATGGAATCTGATCATTTTATTTTTGGATAAGTAAATCTAATCCGTTGATTTGGTCAATGCAATGCTGCCATATGTAATGTTCTAATTTGTGTAAAAGATTTTAGGGTTAAGGTTATCAAAGCTTATTAATGCTTTATGTTACATGTTAGTTTTTAAACATTAATCAATATTTGTATTTGTTATTTTTTTGCCACATGGCAAACATTGGTTTGGTACAAAATATTTTTAGGTTTTTCTTTATGTGACATGTATCACATTGAAGGTCGTGCCTAATTTTTAGAGTTAGGGTTTATTGCCTAGGGTTTAGGATTTAGGGTTAGGGTTGGTTTCCTAAAAGTTAGGCATAAATTAACATATATGTAAATTGGGGTTTAGGGTTTAAGTCTTGGAATCACAAAATACATGACGCGCTCCCAATCTCCTTGATAGATTTAAACATGAGTTTAAAATGAAAACAACAAAAGAGTAAAAAATTGGGGCACGCTTCCTGGCTCGTAGCACTTTGGGGGTAGAAGGGCATGCTTAAGCTTCGAGATGGGACTAGGAAGATTAAAAAGCGATCAATCACTCACACGGACCTGCACAAAGCCAAACAACAAGTTGGTCAGTGCATAGCTGGAACATTTTTGGTGCTAAGACGAGCCACATGCAAATTTGGACTCACAAGACTCACCATGGCCCGAACTTGGGAGAAGCCACCACCTTCCCCCTTATAGTATACTATGTGCCTCTCCACGATGCCCACATCCAAATGGCATTTTGTCCTGGGACTCCCAAGTGGGAGTCCCGAAATTCCCAAACTTGGGACTCTCGTGACTTTGGGGGGCCCATAACTTTGTGTGAAAACCTCTTATCGAGATGAAGTCCAAAGCAAAGTTGTAGCCCTCATCAAGAGCTTTCCAATGGTATGTGGCCTATCACCTACATGCAAGGAAATCAGGGCGATTCTCAACTTTTAGTGGTCAGGAATCAAATTGCCAATTTGACTCCCGGCCTTCTTTTGGCCATAACTTGTGTTTCAAGTGTCCAAATGGGTGATGCAAGCCCATTTTAAAAATTTATGTTCTAAGAGCTTTCCAATGATATATGGAACACCTTAATCCAATGAGTTTTAATTTTTATAATTATTCTTTGAAGATTCAAGAGTCCACTGGGACTCTAATTCCCAAAGTGGGAGCTCACTTGGGAGTGTGAAGGTTCATTCCTTCATAGTCTCCTACACTCCCAGGAACATGAAATGTGATTCCTAGGCTTCCTTCTTGGCCCGCACCCTTGCAAGCCCTTGCCTTGGTCGCAGGCCCAAGGCTAAGGTTGCGATAATACATAAAGATTAAAATGCCAAAATGCACTTAAAGGTTAGACTACTAGTTTTTTTGCATCCAAAACCAGGTGTCCATCCACATGTGCAAGTTGTAGCATAAGAAATCACCAACTTTTGGTGTAATGAACATAAAATGTGCATAATCCAACTATGAAAACAACACCTGATCAATGTTTGTTGAAAACATGGTGTAATAAAAATTCACATAACTTTTTGCATGTCTTTTGATTTCCATATAAGATTGATACCCACTACATCCTTTAGCTTCAATTGTGGTGGATCATAATTCCTATTTGGCACTTGTAGTTTGACATTGCCATTGCCTTCCATGATCCCACCAAGTTGAACTTGATACCAGCCTTCTCCAACCTATATACCATGGTGCATACACCCCAATCCCCCAACCCATGATATTGTACCTGATGCAATAATCCCTTCACTTGCAGGATTTAACAATTGAACAAGATCACCTATCTTCCATTGCACACCCACATAAACTTGGGGTGCACCTTAACATTATAAAACAATGATCTATAAAAGCATCAAATTAACTCTTGGGATTGCATGATTCAACTCAGCACCTATGTCAACATATCATAACTATCAAACAATGGCCTAAAGTAAGCTATTGATTATGGTAAAGCCCATACACTTGACAAAACCTAACCCTAAACCCATCCACTTTACAATATGTTAAATTGAACAAATGTATGCACATGGACTTTTGCCTCCATGCACATACATGCACAGCAACTTGTGTCCTTTTCATAAATTCGCACCCAATAACTAACAAAAATTCACATATTCAAATAATAGACTAAATATTTGTCACCTTTGTAGGGTTGTGTGCCCCCTTGGAAACTAAAGAAGCAACCTAAGTGTTCACACCATGTCAAAGGATAGGATGTGCCTTCTTAATTTTAGTTTATCACCCACCCAATCCCAAACAAGCCCCCATTCAACACCTTGTGAGGCATGTGCATTATCAAATCTATTTTATTGCCACTTATAAGGTACAAGGTAACATGTCCAAAGTTTTTACATGAATCTGACTTTAAAAATGTAGTACAGAGCTTAAACATGTGTGTATAGCCTCTATGCAAGCCACCAAATCACATATTGAGTAAAAATTTCAACACTTCAAAGATTCTAAGTGGTAATAAATCTAGCATTGGGATGTCCATTGGTACAAATGTTGACCAAGACATCATACAGAAACTGAATTGGATAGAATATGATCTTTAAACCACACACATGTTTTGGGATCAAAAGCAAAGAAAATGGCAACTTGGTTGTGGGCACCATCTAATTAAAAACAGACAGGTATGTGAACAAACATGCACTTGGGAAAATGTGTTAGTTATGTCACCTACAACATCTCCCACCCTTGCCTCCTTAGCTCCTATGACCAACAACTCCTTCACATGCCTGACATTACCTCTTACCTTGGTCATGGCCACCTCAAATTGTGGCAAAGGATGTTGGATAAAACTTATTTCCTTTTGCTATGACACAACCATTGGATCAGGGTTGGTTGATTATGGAGCATGGAGTCCACTTTCTTGTAGTCCAATAATTATCCTACATTTTGTTTCCCTTTCATTATCACACTCCCCCCCTTCAATTAGCACATGGGACTATTTATCACTTTGGTTTTTTTAAAGCATTGTGACAACCTTTAAGTTGCCCTTCATTGCCTCATGCACCTCCCCAATCACCGTTGTGGTTATATTCCTTCACAAAAGTTCTAGCCTATATTGTGGGGTCACTTGATGCACCAACAATTTAGTCATGAACAACTCAAATGTTGCATTTAAGCATTCAATGCCTCGAGAATGTGCATCACATGCCTCTAGCATCTTGGAATATTGCCCTTGCATTTCAATTTAGTTTGATTTAATGGCTACAATTTGAGATGATAACAACCCAAAACTATATCCTTGCCACACATTCCAAGGCTAATTTTTGGAAAACGCATTTTCCAAACCATCATTTTCCATGGGAACAACCTAACATGACAAAGGCCCCACATAACCCCAAATTGAATCCCAAAAATTGTGATAATGCTTATGTTTACATAGCCTTTGACTATATGGATTCTTCCTTCATCATTTCATTACCTCCTATCAAGCTATAAAGTACTCTTGATTGTGGTTAAAATCTATTCACTAGATTCCCATGTGTCCCCATTGAGTTTAATCCTACAGCTACCATCTCATATAATGATGGGCTTCGACATGCTTTTGATTTCTACACAATAAATATTACATTCATTCATTGTTTCTTATGCACATGGAAATTAATATGTACCCAATTACTCATAAAACTCTTGAGAAGATTAAAATAACTTACCAATTTTGCTTATGCCAATGTTTTTTCGTCATGACCATATGTGTTTACCTTTCCTATTGCACCCCATGAATCAATCAATTGTGCACTCTTCTTTTGGGTATCACGTTCATCCCAATATTGCACTAACTTCTACCATTATGGAGGGTCCACTCCAAGTGGGCATGTTGGTTGTTTTGCATGTTTCTTTTTTAGTCAACACCATTCTCCTTTCATGAACCGTTGCACACAATCCCTAAACCCTTGTCCACTCAACTCATGATGGAAGTACTCAAATTGTGCATCCAATTATGTGCACAATTCAACCATGTCAACAAGGTCTTGGTCTTGCACCTTCACAATAGAAATGTTTAGGGTATGTAGTGCGAGGCCTTGGATGGCATTGTCCCATTCATTTTTCCCTTTGCATGCACCATCAATTTTGCCATGTTTTGTCACCTCCATTTTGTGTATCAACAAGCCTTTTTTCTTGTGGTCTTTAACTTCCAAATCTAAAGCCTTTTTTGAAAATTGTTGCTTTAACCTAATTTTGTGTTGAACACTTTAATGGCTTGGGCCCAAGAATTTCAATGGCTTCATCAATACTTGGCACTTCTACCACATGTGACTTGTGTTGTTTGTTTATTTCATGTCCAACAACCCCACTGCCTTTAGCTGGCTGCATGGATTGTCCACAACAATGACCATACAACATTTGGTTGTTGGTCTCACCTCCAACAACTTTGCCACCACATATTGGTTGCATGGATTGCCCACAACAAGCACCATGCCCACCCCAACTTGCACTATCGTGGTGGTTCAAGGTGTTTCCTATCACATAAGTCAACCCAACATGTTTCTACCTTTTCAATTTCATAATGTTGGATCATGGAATGAAATGAAGTTCTACCTTGGGTTGATTTGAATTTAACAAGTTCTTATTTCATACGCCTTGATTATAAGTCACAATATTAAACTCTAGTTTATAATACCTGAAACTCAATTGTGATTGCATGGGCCTGACCAACTTCCCTTTTGTGTTGGATGCCCACAATGGCCAAGTGGCGGTGCATATTCCACTTGTCCACTTCATACATATGGGGTTGCCCACCCCAACTTGGACATGGGTCACCTTGGGGGTAGCATTGGTGTTCACCCATTGGAATTGGCATTTTGCTCCCTTCCAACCCCCCATTAGCTAATTGTGCATGTTCTCTTTGAGGTAGGTCTCTACCCTCAACCATAATGCATTAAACATGTCAAAAAATTGATTAGACATTTCAATGTAAGATCATAATAATCTAGCAATTCGATGGAATACAATTACCTTCTTATAATAGTTAAATGAAATGTACATGCATGCAAGCTATTAACACGTGTTCTTTAGAAAGGAACTTGTTAAATCATAAAGGGTTTAAGATTTTGGGAAACCTTAACATCTAATTAAGTAATAATAACATGTCAATTATAACCCTATTTGAAAAATTACATTGCTAATAGTAGAAGAGAAAAGCATTTTGGTTATGTGTTTTCATGCAAAGAATGAAAGCATACAAAGTAATCTTGATGTACATGACCACTACATTTCAAGATCTGACAACATTGGCCATGCTACGCACCATGGACAAATAAGCTCAAAAGTCAAAATGAATTTCTTTGTTTTCAAGCCTAGTGTAACAAATGGCCACATGCATGAACTACCCACCTTGTACACACAAACATGGTAGTAAATCACTAACAACCATCAAGGTCCCCACTAACTAATGAGGATGAATTTACAAGTAACATGCATGCAACACTAACCAATGAATTTTGAATTGTAGATCATAGGATCTACCATGAATGTGATCAAATGTGCATAACATTGTTGGCCAATTCAACATCAAACGGTAGGGCCCCTCAACTAACAACTCCAAGAAGGTGTTGCATAGAAAATAACAACAATCTGACATAAGAAATGGAGGGGCTAACTATACATCAGAACTTGACCAAAACATGTACCTCCTAGAGTATAGATTTCACACATACCTTTTTATTGATAATCCTCAATAGGCCTTGTCAACTTTAATTACTTGCTTGAAATTTTGTTAAGCCCCTTTAGTTATTCATAAATGAAAAGACCATCACACTAGGCATCCACAATCAATACCCCATAAGACAAAACTCTAGGCACATTAGCCTTTACCTCTTGAATTCCATTGTAGACTCATTATAAAATGAGGTGCTTATAAAAACAACATAGATCCCTATTGTATGTGTTGCTTAAGAAGTAGCTATGGCTAGGAAATAGATTGTTGTTACCAACATATTTTTTTTCACCTCTAATCCCATGATTGTCAATAATGCCATCATCTACCACTCAAAATTTGACAATAGGAAGCAATAGCAAAACTTCATCCACTAATGCACCCATACTACCACTTCCACCGCTAGGACCTTGTTCTTTTTCAACATCAAGGAATCTCCCTTGAGTAATGTATTCAAGTGACATAATGACCCCTAACATACTATGTTTAAACCTTGCATCAATCTCACACGTTGGCATTAACATGTACTTACTTAGTCTCTACCAAGCAATGAACTATGAGGATGTTATGTTAATCTTGGATCTCAAATTGGACGTTTGTGTCTAGTGCACAAGTAATTGTGCTTCCTAACAAAGAACTTTGCACACGTGCTTTTGCAACATATGCCCATTCTAGACATCTACATTTGAATTGTTGGTTTAGGGTCTAACATGTGGGCAAATCCAACAAGTGGCAATCTTTACCATCTCAAGATTTTATCTATTTGAACTTTTATAACATGTACTCTATTAGCATCAAGTCTTGAATTCAACACCTATATTGGGATTGAGCAACATATACATGTTTATAACCCAAAGGTAGCCAAGAATCAATATGTTGAACACTTGACTTTAATGGCAAATTATTGTTATTGTCATGCACCCCATACCTTTCAAAAGTTTCTCTTTGCAAAAAAGGAGTCATATTGATTATCTATACAAATAAGGAATGTGGAATGACAATCCTATGATTACATCTATAACAAATCCTTGAACCAAATTAGAAAAAAATTATATACACCCACCCACATCTACTTATTGTTCCAAATACACTATCACAACAATCATGAGGGTTTTGATTTTATGGGGTCAATTTTGGTACAAGCTTGTGAATGTGGTCAATGTTCATGTCTACCCATTAAGTCCATCCCTAAAGAACATTCATTGATTGGGTATGAGGTTCATGAACATTCACATTCACACTATTGTAGACCAAAGTGACAGATCTAACAAAATCAATACTATAGTATTAACTAGCTACCATAATTTCAAATTACAACTTGTTTAAAGACAACAATGTACCCATTTGAATATATGAATGCTTGTCAACACGAAGTGGTAACAAATGATTGATGATGCTTTGAGGTTTGGGCCATATCGTTACCACTAAAATCCAACCCTTTGCCCCACTATACAAGGGAGTGTGTATTGGGAATGGATTTAGGGTCATCAAACAAGCCCTTTCTCATAGGTCCATGTAAACACATAAAACATTTATGCACCATAGTAGCATGGTGGTAGAAATCAACAAGGATTTTTTCAACACCTTTAGAACTATAATCACATCTAACAACTAATGATTATGATAGTCCACAAAATGTTCATGCAATTTTGAAAATCACAATACAAACCCCTAACCATACTCAACATGTCACAATAAAACCACACAAGAGACCCGTGGTGCATTCACAACCAAATAGTGCACCTTCTCCATGTTCATTACTCCTAGTTTCATGAATACAAACATGTCACTTGGTTTAACAAAAGTGTGAAATGTAACCCAGCTAGCTTTAAGCAATTTTTGGTATAATGGACGCCCTTCCCCAATACCCAATCAAATTTAACAACCCATTTTAAGCAAGACACAACAAGGTAAGAATTAAAAATTAAACTTGGTTCATAATGCTCATGGGGGGTGCATTTGTTGTTTGCTTTGTTCACCTCCTGAACAGATGAAGATGCCAGTGGTAGCTTTCGAACATTTGTTCCCACTATGTTCTCATCGTTGTTGGACTTAGTTTCTAATTCACTACTGGAGGTGTCATCTTCGTTTATTGAAACCAACCTTGATGACTCTCCTTCTGCCCCTCCTTCTTCTGCCATGTTGCAAGGTGGGTTTGCACCTATTTGCTCACTATTTCTGCGTGGTGTTAAAAATAGTGCTCCTATGTGAACATCGAGGGGTTTGTCGCTTTGCAATCACAATGTCCCTCCTGCAATGTCAACCCATGCTTTAAGAAGGTCATTTGTTAGTTGCAAATGCATGTAACTCTTGTCAACCTAACATAACAAAAACCAACACAAGAAAAATGTGTTTTTTCAATAGCTATTAGTTTTTGGTTAAGATACACAAGGCCACATAACACGGCTCATGCCCACTAGGGCATTAGATATATACAAATCAATGTGGTGGATGGGCCCAAGTTGCCTAATACGTGCCAATCATGTGTCAAAAACCCTAACGAATGTACAACCATGCTTATAGGTCCCAAACATTCCATCACGATTTCCTTTTGTCCTTGTACATTGTAATAGATCCCATGCTTGTAATAACACTTGAGTCTCCCACACTCAACATCTTGAACTAAAAAAAAAACAAGCATTAGTTCACACATGATTTCAAACCTAGATACAGAATGTATCAACATTACTTATAGTTCTTTTACAGTGCATTCCAATGGTGCCATGCATAATTTGAACTAAGCAACACGATGATCATGCACTAGTTGGTAAGGGTTCTCCTTTTCAAGCATTACAACTAGGTCTATGTCGACTTCTCCATGCTTGGGCATTGATGCAAATTCATGTTCATTTCTATGCATCTCAAACCATTTGGCAACTTTCATTTTCCTTGTTTTAAGCCATTGTTGACATTCCTAGGGCTGCAACTTTGATCCATTTGTTGCCTTTCCATTTGTAGCAACTATAACAACAAGCTAAAAGATGCCCAATGGTGGCAGTGACAATGCCAACCCTTGTTTTAAAAAACATGTAAATAGGTGTCAGGTTTACCTTTCAGAAGTAGGGTTTTTAATTTAATTGTTACCACCCATCCTAGAAAGTAAATGTCCCTAATTATGTGAAGCTCTTCATGTGGCCTTTTCTACCTCACTGTAGGCCACTGACATAACCATTGTTCAAAATTTAGATGTCCATTCTGTAAATCCACATGTGCCCATTGTGCAAATCATGAAAGCCATTATGTTGTGGAACATGTTAAGTAAGGGCCACTGTGGATAATTTGCTATTGGTATATTTGATTCCTCACATGTAGCTCATTGGGCATAATGGTTCAAGCCCAACACATCCATTACTCAATCTAAGGTGCATGTGCATTCTATAGCCCAAGTGAAGTCCTTTGATTTTAACCTATAGTATATCTATTATACCTAAGATATGTACTATAGGTTAATGATATTGCACAACATGGCATTGAACCTTTTTTGATGTAGAATTAAACGATTACATTTGATCTTCAAGTGTAAGTTCATAACATCCACTAATGTAGCCAACTAATTGCATAACAATTGGTTCATTATCAAATATGAATTATGCCATTGCAAGCTTGTCGTTAACGATATTGAAGGATGCATTTGTAGCCTCTGTAGAATGTCCTCTTTATGCTTTTGTGGGGCATTCCATTGGAATGCCTAGGGTTGCATGATCAAATTACATTATATATGCATCATGGAAATCGATTGGTCCTTTGTCATCATTTGCATTCTCCGGTAGCTTTGATGTTCAATTAAGTTGTTCACTTGCTTTACTCTCCCAAGATTTGATCATCTTACCTCATTCAAAGTAGCACACTTTAAAGAACATGGCACTTTTTGTGCATATACACTCTTGCCCAAGGTGTATGCCCATTCCCCCAAAATGGCTATTTTACGGTTATGTGTAGAATGTAGGATGCTTTTGACAATTCATGATGCAAGGGCCACATAAACCTACCTAAGGACACATAAATATTACAAGTGAATTATGTTGATTTATTATTTGAATTCCATGGTTATTAACTTGTATATATTGCAATGTTGAGTTGCAAAACTGTGATGTTACAATTATGTAGATATAAGGTAGGCCATGGATCAACTAAATCTAGCATAATATTATGGACCTCCTTATCCAAGGCAATGTTTAACAAGGTATTGATTATTTTGTGAACATTTAAAAACCCAATTTCTAACTCCAATGAATAGGAAGACATAATATCAACAAGCCTATTTGCAATATCACTTACTTGGTGGCATAATCCCATAAGGCATGTGCGCACATTTAGGTTGATCAACTGCCATAATCAATTGTAAGTGATTATTACACAAAAAGTCCCATGTGATTACATAGTCTTTTGGAAACAATTTCCATTAAAACATTTGCATACATGTTATATCATATCATGCAATGGGAATTTCAAGCATGCATGATTTGCAAGGATAGTAACCAAATGGATGACACTCCATTGGAGGCAATAATCATTACTCTTTGATTGCAAAATGTATCAAGAAAATCAACCCCAATTGAGAAGGTAACCAGTTACAAGACTGGTTTGCTATAGGTTGGAATAGGTCATCTGAAGTAGTTGTAGGTGAATATTTTAATTTGTTATAAACTTGATGTGCCAAAAGATACAATTCATGTTTAATGGATGCTTGTTGCTAAAAAATCGAGATTCCTTCTTACAACCATGCCTTCAAACTTTATGTAGATCATCCATATCACCACTTGAATTCTACACCCATGTAGATGCACCATTTGTCAATTTGTAATGCATATTATTTATCATAACAATATTGAAATCTTTACATTCATTCTAGGAGATAAATTGTGCTCAAACATTTACTTTTTTATTGCAACCTAACCAACTTGACTAGGGATGGAAAATTGTTTATATGTGGTTATTTTCTTGGCCAAATGATATTAGACCATCATCTTTATAAAGGTCATTTCCAAGAAAAGATAACATGTTTGCCATTGCATTTAGTGGGGCATCAAAGAGTGCATAAACACCTTCGATTACAAATTGGCCCAATGATCATATTGGTACCATGTCTGATACCTATAGAATTCGTTCCATCTAGGGATCCACATGTGATTTGCCTAGGTCCTGTCAAATATGCAACAAAAAGATTACTACCAAATGCATCCATAATAATGTCATTTGGAGTGCATCAATCTCATGTGTTGCACATTTACAATAAACACCATGCATTTGTACAACCTCCATACATCTTACATACCTTCCTAAGATCAATATGTACTTTCAAAACATGCAAACCAAAGAATTCATGGCCCTTATTAATCAACAAGCCCAATAAAAATGGAAGCATTGTTGGTGAATAGGCATTATGTAGTAATTGCGTTTACCATTAACAATGATGGGATGTTGTATTGTGTGCCATAAGCCTCACTTAATGTGTTATTGTCTAGACATTGCAACAATCTACCTTCAATTCCTCTTGGAACACTTTTGGCAAACAAGGTCATATACACATAGGACACAAATACAAATGAATCGAACATACCTAGCAAGTAGGTAGAACACACAATCAATGGCATGTTCCACATTTGTCATCTTCAAATTGTGCTTTAGCCTAACTTGTAACCCAAAATCCTTAAAACACTCATGGAAGCAAATTATACCATATGTTCACACATTGTTGCAAACAATTAAAACATGTAAGCAATTGTGACAAACTAATCATTTGATGTGAGAATGACATTTCAGGGCTCAAATGCACATGGGCCATGATTCACATTAGTAGCATAATGCATGTACTTCTCAAACCTACACCCAAACACCCATATACCATATTGGTTTTTGATTCATTATAAAACAAAATGTTCGACACATAACAAACTTTAGATTTTATAGCTCCATAATACTTCCCATAATTGTTCATGGTTACAACTAAGATTTTATGCCGGTGCACACACATGCCTTTTTCAAACAAAAAATTGCACTAGCACGTTCACCCTTAGAATTCCCACAAATTCAACGAAATCTAGCCACACAATTTGGGTCCCACTTGATGAAATAATGTTAGTGCCTTCTACCCTAGCCCAAATTTCACATGTAAGAATATCATGGCTTTCCCAGTGATCTTTTCCATGACCAAGATATTATTGTCATAACATATAACAAGTTTTTCTTAAACCTCGCGACGATGAAATTGTGAAAAAATGAGAGACTAATGTTTCGAATGAGTGAAAGATATAAATCCACCAATAGCTTTGGCTTTTTTTGAAAAAAGAAATGGAAATGTCTTTGTTATAATAAATAATAAATTATTCAAAAAATTCAACAAGTACAAGTTAATTTTACATTTCGAAAGGTTCCAATATATGATGAATATATAATTATTCAATTTCGTATTCATATATAGCAACATGGCTTGCCAAAATCGTTTCGGATATGAAACCATATCTTTATAGGACATGTAATCTTTCTTTATATATTGTATCCGTTTGTTCGTTTCATAAGCCCTTTCTAAAGAACAGTACGAAGTGTTTGATAACCAACAATAAAATTGTGCCCAATATGATTTCATAGGTGCTATTCATGCTTCACTAGAAGAAACAATATAATTTTTTAAATTTTATTTCGCCCAAAAAAAAAAATCTTTCCATTTTGACCAAAGAAATATCTATCCTTCTTTTTTTAATATTTCATTTTTTCGAAATGATATTCAAAACAGGGTTTAAAGTCTCTCAATTGATACGTGCAGAAAATGAGCCAACTCCACAACTTTTTCTTCCATTTCTCTTAGGGTTAAATCCTCTTCAATATGAATTATAGGAACATCGCGTTGACTCTTTATTTTCATATAAATAATTCAACAAGGATAAATACTTTCTTGGACTTCCATATGTATTGCTTGAATATCCGTCATAAAAAATTGAATACGAATACGATGATTTCCTTCAAGGAATCCCCAACAAAAGAGATGAACCATCTCTTCTTGTTTATCAAATTGATTATAGCCACTACCTATATTCCACAAGATTATACACCACAAATAAAACCAAAGGAATAGACTAACAATAACATAGAAACATACTTCACTTGCTTGTAATGTGTATGTCTCAAAATGTCAAAAGGACAAGTCAACAATCCACTAGTTACAACTTTCTTTTTAATTTGTGCTTTATATCTTGCCAATTGCTTTGATCACTTAGACATTATTAGGGGGGTAGAGTTTCCCATATCTCTTTCTACTTATAAAACAAATTGATCAAACATATCAACAAGACTTTGCACATTTCCCTTAAACAATTTTTTTCAATCAATAGGCAAACCCCTAAAAACAACCTTCAATCATTACAAATGTTATTTGCACAAATTAGAATGCTTTTAGTCCTGCACCTTCCACTATTGTTGATGCTATCAAGATTTGAAAACTTGTTGAAAATAGGGCTAAACACAAATGGTAGCATGTTGTACAAAATTCTCAAACTCATGAATAACATGTTTCTCTATTTCCTCCAAAAAATTGTTGATCAAATTGTAGATGATTAACACTAAATCGGCAACATTAAAAGATGCTACATCCACCAAAAAAGCCTACCTATTCTTCACACTTGGTAAGGCCCTTCATTTTGGGGACTACCATAATGAAGCAAACACCACTCGGCTCTCACCTTGTGGTTGCCTAATTAAAAAAATCCCCAAAACAAAGGGCCTTAACCCTACACTATAATCCCTTGACAAAAAAAATAAAAATAAAAATTACTTGTATTAATGTTGCTTCCATATGGTGGTTTTGCAGTTAGTCCTTAATAGTAGGAACCTTGAATTTTTTTCATCCATGAAATCAAAATATAAATAGAACAATTCTGTTCACAAGGGACAAACTACCAATGGGAAGAAATAAAATTCATCCATTCATCCATGAGGACACACATAAGACAACTTATCCAATTTAATCCAGTTTGGGACATCATTCTGTGACTTGCTGGGGGTTTTTGGTTTTGGGACCTGGAATAGGCACCTAGAATTAGGGCAGATGGGGTGCCTGGTGAACCGGTACGCCGTCTGCTCTTTCGTTTCCTTTTTTCTCTCTTGTTCCCTCTCTCGCCCCGTTGCGCTCGCGCTCGCGTCTGCGGTTCCGGCCGCAACGTTTGTTTATTTGTTTGTTTGCGGGAGCTCGGTCTTCAAGAAGCAGCATCAGCTATGGAGTCGCGGTTCTGGACTCACCAGGTGAGTGTGATTTTTCCGCTTTCTCATACTCCACGTTGTGAGATCTTAAAGTCTTTACTATCTGTTCTTAAGTCTGGGGGTAGCGAGTGTGTCATCGTGGCTTGTTGTCGGATTGTTGGTTTTGCGGGCTTAGTTATTCTACAAATGATTTTGTAAATTTCAAGGGAAAATCCTATCATTAGGTCTTGAAAATCGTTACAATCCTGTTTGATTACATTTACGGTTTCCTGATGTAATTAACTGTCAGTGCAACTTATGGTAATGGCTGAAGTCAAATGCCTGATGTTTAGAAAGCACCATCACAATATGTTTTCTTCTGTCTCTGAGCAGCTCTCCATAGCTCCTGGTGGTCTGTATTTGCATCAGAATTTGAGTTTAGCTTTTGCTAGATGTCTGAGGCTGCGGAAGTGCATTTGTGCCAGTTAGTGCACTTAGGGTTTTCTGTTCCAAGGGTTTTGAATGAATTGTTGGGAGTTAATCATCAATTGTCAGGTCTTCTCAAAGACATGCCTAACTTTAGTTGGCATGTTCATCTTTTTTTTTGCTTAGCTAATTTTGCAGTCCTTTCAATTCTCATTCTAACAATGGTATGTTGCCTTGGGAGTTCAGAGTGACACTGAGAGTGATGATGATCAGTCTGAGGTGGATGAGGAAGAGGCCCCCATTGTGGGAGATGGAGGAACAGGGGGAGCAGGCTCCAAGTATTTAACTCGAGCTAGTCTCAGTGACAGTGATGAATCTGATGAAAAGCAACGCGTGGTTCGGTCTGCCAAGGACAAACGATTTGAGGAAATGGCAGTGACCACAGAACAGATGAAGAATCAGATGAAGATTAATGACTGGGTGCAGCTGCAGGAGAGCTTTGATCGGCTCAATAAGCAGCTTGAGAAAGTGATCCGTGTTACTGAGTCAGACACAGTGCCTCGCCTCTACATTAAGGATTTGGTGATGCTTGAGGACTTCCTTGCCCAGGCCCTGGCCAACAAGGAGGCGAAGAAGAAAATGTCCAGCAGCAATGCTAAGTCCCTGAATTACATGAAACAAAAGTTGAAGAAGAATAACAAGTTGTACGAGGTTGAGATTGAGAAGTTTAGGTTGAACCCTGAGTCCGAGGCAGATGCAGAACAAGAGGATGAGGATGATGATGATCTGGATTCTGGTGGAGACTTCAGCGATGAGGAGCCAGTGGCCATCGCAGGTGGTTACTCTGATTCTGATGAGGAAGGAGAGGAAGGTGAGGAGGAAGGAGAAGGAGGCTGGGAGACAAAGAAGAGTAAGAAAGACTCAATGATGGACAAGCAGTTCAAACGTGACCCCAGTGAGATATCATGGGACATGGTTGACAAGAAACTGAAGGAGATTATTGCTGCACGTGGGCGCAAGGGGACAGATCGTGCAGAGCAAGTGGAGCAACTCTCGTACCTGGCCCGAGTGGCCAAGACTCCTGCACAGAAGTTGGAGGTCATGGTGCATGTTGTGTCAGCTCAGTTTGATGTAAACCCCAGCCTCAACACTCACATGCCAATACCAGTCTGGAAAAAGTGTGTTCAAAATGTGTTGATCATCCTTGACATTCTGGCTCAGTATCCCAACATAATCATGGATGAAACTTCCGATGTTGAGATGGAGAATGAAACACAGAAAGGGGCAGATCATGATGGACCCATTCATGTGTGGGGGAATGTGGTGGCCTTCCTTGAAAGAATCGATGATGAGCTTTTCAAGAGTCTGCAGTGCATTGATCCACACACGAAAGAGTATGTGGAACGGCTTCGGGATGAGCCCTTGCTTATGGTTCTTGCCCAGAATGTGCAACGGTACGTGGAGCGGTTGTATGACATGAAAGCTGCTGCAAGAGTAGCTTTGAGATGTGTGGAGCATGTCTACTACAAGCCTCAGGAGGTATATGAGGCCATGAGGAAACTTGCAGAGATCCAGGCAAGTCCTGATGCTGCAACTGCTGAGACTGAGGCGGCAGCAGATGGTGATGATGATTTTGATGAGGAAGCAAAGCATGTGAAGTTGCCCACAGAGGTTAAGGGTCCCCCCTCATTTGTGGTTACACCTGAGATTGTGCCACGCACCCCATCATTCCCCAATTTAAGCAGGTTGTTAATGGATCAGCTAGTAGGCACAATCTACAAGCATGGGGATGAGCGTACAAAGGCAAGAGCTATGCTTTGTGACATTTATCATCATGCAATCTCTGATGAGTTCCACACTGCAAGAGATCTACTGTTGATGAGCCACTTGCAAGATTCTGTGCAGCACATGGACATTTCCACCCAAATTCTGTTTAACAGGTCAATGGCTCAGTTGGGTCTCTGTGCATTCCGAGCATCTCTAGTCACTGAAGCCCATGGTTGCCTGTCAGAGCTGTATGCAAGTGGAAGAGTGAAGGAACTCCTTGCCCAAGGAGTTGCCCAAAGTCGCTATCATGAGAAGAACCCAGAGCAGGTCAGTGTTATCTAGTGGATGTATTTTCTGTTCTCAACTTCGAGTGTGACATTTTGTTTATAGAAGGAGCCTCATAGTAATTTTTTTCTTTGTCATAATCATCTCTTTCCGTGAGTCCAATGGCTGGTCTTAATTCAGGGAGTAAGGAGATGAGGTTTCTGACTTGCAGGAGAAGTTAGAACGAAGACGGCAGATGCCATTCCACATGCACATCAATCTGGAGCTCTTAGAAGCAGTGCATCTCACCTGCGCTATGCTGCTTGAGGTTCCAAACATGGCTGCTAATGCCCATGACATTAAACGGAAGGTAATCAGCAAAACATTCCGTCGTTTGCTTGACATCAATGAGCGTCAGACATTCACAGGACCTCCTGAGAATGTCCGGGACCATGTAATGGCAGCCACACATGCTCTTGGGAAAGGCACTTGGCAGAAGGCAGTTGAAGTCATCCAAGGTTTGGATGTTTGGAAGCTGTTGACCAAGCGAGATTTTGTACTGGAGATGCTGAAAAGCAAGATCCAGGAGGAGGCTCTACGGACTTACCTTTTCACTTACTCATCATTCTATGATGCTTTGAGCTTGGACCAGTTGATGACCATGTTTGAGTTACCTGAAGCACATGTTCACAGCATTGTGAGCAAGATGATGATTGCAGAGGAGCTCCATGCCAGCTGGGATCAACCAACACGGAGTATTGTCACCCACAATGTTGAGCCTAGCAGGTTGCAAGCCTTGGCAGCCCAGTTTGCAGAGAAGCTGACAGTGCTTGTTGAGAGCAATGAGAGGGCCTTTGATGCACGCACTGGAGGTGGGGGCTTAGAGGGAATGTCTATGGGCAGGCGAAACAAAGATGGGCAAGATTATGCCAATGTTGCTTCTGGCCGGCGTGGTGGTGACTTCTCTGGTGGCAACCGGGACAGGCAGGGATCCTACTCTGCTTACAATAGTGGTGGAGGCCGATCAAATTATGGTACTGGGAGAGGAGTCCAAACTCGCGGTGGAAGAGGTAATGCTGGTGGGTCTGGCTATTATAGAGACCAACGTGCAGGTCAAGTTGGTGCACGCAACAACCTAGGGTACCAGAGCACGCGATACCAGGATGCATATAGCAGTGTGGGTCGCACTCCCTATCAGACAGGACCTGCCTCATCCACAGGAGCAAACAGAGGTGCACAGGCTGATGCTACTGGTCGTATGGTTAGCTTAACCCATGGTGGCACAAGGCCCAGTGCTCACTTCTAGATGCTTGGATCACATCTAACCTGTAATGTGCAGTGTGAGCATTGCCTAAAGAGAACCAGTTTTGTGAGCTAGGGTAAGTAGGAGTTGTTTACTTGGGGTATGCCGTTGTTAGATGTCCTATCCCTTAGTATGGGTATTTTCTTAGTAAAAGGTTGTTTCTGTATTCAGACCCCAGATAGTTTAACTCTTATCAGTGAAGTCAACCTGGGTGCTATTTGTCTTTCCTACTTGGGCTTATGTCTTGCATCTTGTATTGATTATTATTTTAAGGGATTGGTGCTGTTTGTTATGACATGCCTGCACTTCCCTTTTGATGGACTGCAAAATGTGGCTCTCAAGCTAAGAGTTGGAAAGAATGAGAAAGTGAAAACAAAATGATTATCTCAGCCGCTGTCTGTATAGAAGTAAAATGATGACCTATGAGATCTTGACTTGTGTTTGGACTAGAATTATGGTCAGTTGGAATCCCATCCAAGGATAATCAAATCTCACCTATGAACCAAAAAGCTTTTGCTTGCCTCTGACCTTAACAAGTAGGGGCAGTTGGATAACAGAGTTAGGCAGAGTATGCTGTGCATTGAAGTTTACAGCCCAAGGGAATTGAGATTCCTGTGGTCTCCTGGGCTCCTGAGGATATCTATTGCATGTTAATAAGACTGCCTGTTGAGGCAGGCTGTAAGGCTCTTGGGTAACCCTATGTAAGTTTGATCTCTCTTCACAAGATGTTCCTACATGTCTATTTCTTTTATTTCTTCACTAGGCACTTGCAGATTTAGTCCTCTTTGTGCCTCTTCTGTAATTGCAATTGTAGCTTCCCTGTGCTCAATGCTGCTTTGAGGCCTTCACCAATCTCTTTTTGAGTTCCTAGATTGTTTATTGTTTCTGCAGTGAGAAATTCATGAGGGTCTAGACCAGTGTTGGCCGGATATAGGTAAGTGGTCCAGTGGTCCAGTTATCAAGATGTGTAATGCCCTGGTTGGCAACTATTCAAATCTGGACTCTATCGATTTTCCAAATTTGGAACTATTGGTAACCGGCTTCTGTAACTCCATTTGCATATCCTTATTCATATTCATATATGCAAACCCACATCATTCATTATTCATATCCAAGGGTATATTTTTATGAGATCTTGAATGTGCATAGCTATGTGATACATATCCATATGTGGTGTTTAGGGTCTGGATATGTACATCCAGATATGCATATCCTTTATAGGGTTAGGGTTTTCGAGCTTGAACCTTGTACCTTATACTATTCTTTGCTTTCTATGACTCTCCTTTCAAGAATATCATGTGAGTTGTCGCTTTCTTTTTTGTTGCATCAAAGCTTTGTGGAAGCAATGTCAAGAATATCACATGAGCATAAATTTACGGTATCTAAGGTTTAAACTCCAAGTTCTAAATGTTTAAAGCTTCAAGCTTGAGCGTTTGAGCTTTAAACATCTATGGTTTGACATGTGAGGTGTGAATTCTAAGTTGGAGCGTTTGAAGATTTGAAAGTTTGTCTAGGTGTATGTGTTTGAGTGAACATTTGTGTGAGTGAGTGTCTATTTGAGCACATGTGTGGGCGTCTATTTAAATGAGCATCTACTTGAACATCTATGTGGGTGTTTGTGTTTGAATGAATGTCTATGCATCCATGTTTGAATGAGTGTTTGTTTGAGCCACATTTGAGTGGGTGTGTATGTCTAAATGAACGTCTATTTGAACAAGTGTTTATCTAAACAAACATTTGTTTGAACTGCATTTGTGTGGGCATATGTGTTTGAATGAACATTTATGTGGCATTTTTATCTGAATGAACATTTGTTTGAACATCTATCTAGGTGGTCTACATATGAGTGAACAATTATTTCAACATCTGTCTAGGTGTTTTTATTTGAATGAACATTTGTTTAAGCAGTTGTGTTTGAATGTTCGGTTTCATTAAAGTTCGAAACAACGGAGTTCGGAATTCAAAACCTTAATTTCAAAAGTCACGAGTGAACAACAATGCTACAACGTTGTGTGTAATGTGCATAATTCCTATGCAGAATGGTTATAGAAAGTGATTCTCTCATTGTTGAAAGTGTTGATGGGGTTGATAAACGATATCTATGTGAAGATGTAATCCCCAACATTTCATCTTTAGACATGGAAAGAGTGCGCTTGGAAACTACACTTTCGTTAAAGAATGAGGTATTGCAACTTATAGCTATAGAAGGCGAAATTATATTTTAGAAAACACGCCATTGAAATTTCATTTGTTGGGGGTTTTTTTGCTGTGAATGATGATTTACATGTGTATCTTGAAAATCCACAAATGTTGAAGTGTATCATTTGTAGATCAAAGAAAGTGATAAGTAAATTTTCCCCTTAAAGTTTTGTTTTGAGGAAAGGCTTGATTAAATATAATAAGATTAATGGGCTTACTCCCATGAAGACTCATGTTGGTTATGTTCATTTCAAAAAAAGTCACAACTTCCCAAAAAAACAACAGTGGGTAGTGATGCAAATCATGTGTGGAAGTGAAGGAAGAAAAACACAAGGCCCTCAAGTTTTGCTATCACCACTTACTTTGGGTCCACAAACCCTTACAAAAAAATAGATAAGGCACAACAAATGCTTATTGAGGATCTTGTGTTCTACATTTGTAATTCTTATCAACCAATTTCCACTATTGAAAACATATGGCTTAAAAGGTTAGTTTTACGCCAATGTCCCTAAGTTTCATTTCCTTCTTGGACTATTTTTGTGAATGAATGTTTCCTAGAATGGTGCAAAAAACCTTGGATTTGAATGTATTTCCAAACCTTGCATCTCTAACCATTGTTTTTTATAGTTTTGATTTATGGATGTTTCAGGGCGTTGTGGAAATTTTTGCTTTGGTGATAAATTTTCTAAATGAATCTTGGAGCCTTATAGATGTCTACGTGGGCTTATTTGAAGTGGATGAAACCAATGGTAAAAATATGGTTGTTCAATTTGAATCATTATTTTCACATTTTGGTTTGATGCATCGTGTGATTGCATTCGTGAAAAATGAAGGTAATAATTTGAATACCATGGCAATTGCATTACGTTCCATCATCATTTATCAACCAAATTTATGAAAGTACATGTTTTGGGCATGTGATGTATAAGGCATGTCAATATGATAACAAGGTTTCTAAAGGTTTAATGCATGTTAATGTGAAGGATGCACAAGCTGCTTTACAAAAGATTATTATATGGACAAAGAAATCTAGTAAAGGTAGGCAAGAATGGGAGAAGGCTTGTATTGAATGTGGGTTACCACCTTGAAAACTTAAGACCCTCGTCAAAACCAGATTTGCATTCAAAGTCATCATGTTTGAAAAGACCTTGGAATCCAAGCAAGCTATCATCACTTGTTACGAAATGCAAAAGACTATTGCTTTACAACAAAAAGTTCCAAAAGCCCAAGTGTGGGCTATTGTAAAGGTAGTTACTTCTACTTGTGGTAACACTTGTGTCATCAATCAATCCCATGGTCATTGGTTATTGTCAAATGCTTTGACTATTACCATTACCCTAATTGTCAACTTGCAATTTGAAACGGCTAAAATGTTTCAAGTTTCAAATGGGATGAAAGCTCTAAATCGATTTGATTCAAAACTTCTTCTTTTCTAAAAAAAAAATGTGATAAAAAGTTATAAAGGTAATTTTTTTTACAATTTTGGTTTGTTTTTTTAATTCAAACCAAGTTCATAATATGCTTGCAATAATGTTGGATCCTCAATTCAAATCATTATCAGTTGTGAAAATATTGGTGCGATGTGATAATGCAATTCAACTTGCTTATGGGTATGATTTGAAGGCTATGATTCCCCTTTTAATGGTATGTTTTGAAACCCTAAACCCTATTGCTAAACTACACATCTATTAATCATGATGACCTTGAAGAAGAAAGTAACATGTTTGGGGTTGGAACATTTGTTGAAAAGTCTTCTCGAGCACTTGTCATCAAACAATTATCTTTGTTCAAGAGGTTATCTATACCTTCTTTTACGTTTGAAAGATCCTCTTGTTTAGTGGCACAACCATGAAGGTTGGTTTCCAAATGTGGCATTCTTGCCAAACAAATTCTTGGCATTCCAAGGTCACAAATTGAAACAAAATGGGTGTTTAATCTTGCTAGAGTATTGACAACTTTGCAACGATGTTGCTTACAAGTGGACAATTTGGACAAGATCATCACAATTGTCAAAAACTAGCATGATGATCCACAAGTGAGTTGTATGCCAACTAAAAATATGAAATACTACCTAAAAGTTGAGGGGTCTTTGGTTGATGACAACTATAAGTTAATTGAAGAAAAAAAAGATTTTGAGAAGTTGGATGTGGATGATGAATAATGCATAGGTATTCAACTTTCCCATTTGTGTTTTTTTTCAACCTCTGAATCTTTTTGTTACCTTTGTTTTACCATTCTCATTTCAAAGTTTCTGTAGGTAGGCAACTTGCATTGCAGTGGGCAAAGTTCTAAAATTCAAAATTGGGGTTCAATTCCCTTGCAAGTTACTTCACTTATTTTTAGGTCCATGTGCTTTTTATCCAAGTGGGGAAAATTTGTGATTACGTAAATTTAGAATGTGCATAACCTTTATACATATTCATAATTAATTTGAAATTTAACAACTGGCAAATTCATATCCGCTTTTTTTTAAATTACACTTAATATCCATATCCACCATTACAATAAGTTGCTGAATTTTTTTAATGCATATGCTTTTGTTGGAAATTTTTATGAAGATCTACCTTATTGGTATCCTGAATTTTACTTTGAAATATGGTATCCAACCAACACTGGTCTAGACCTGGCAAATTGCGAAGTTTTGTATGACCTAACCAATTTAAACCTCTGCTTGATAACCTTCTATGCTGCACGGGTGAAATTTACAGGCAATTGGACATTTTCCAACAAATATAGTTGCATGTCGATTTAGCATCCATTCATCAGTGTATCACCATCTTTTGGCCTTGACTACTCCCCCGTGCCATGCAGCTTTCCAAATATTTACCACCAATTGAAGTAGGGTGGAGCCTGGCCTAGGAATCAGTTTCTTTACAATTAGTACATGAAATATGTTGCACAAAACTAGTCGCATCTTTGTTGGGATTTTTGACTCATCCTTCTCTACAATGCCTGCTGAATACATCATAGTTTTTGGCATATATGTTCATTGCCTTAGTGCATGGGAACCTGAACAACGCAGCTCGTATAGCTTGTTTGGTCAGGCACTTAACAAGGTTGCAGAATTCAGTAGAAATATATGGGGATTGTTACTTGATATGACTGCAAGATTGGTATTCCAGTAGAATTTGCCCATTTGTTCAATCCTGTGAGCTT
>Ga0209611_10003827_pt1 | contig 25940 bp, 19 predicted proteins | sample S1TSphgellanicum_3_FD_187693 | JGI IMG/M metagenome (GOLD analysis project Ga0209611, IMG submission 187693) | Host-associated microbial communities from peat moss isolated from Minnesota, USA - S1T2_Fc - Sphagnum magellanicum MG (SPAdes) (version 2) | ecosystem: Host-associated > Plants > Peat...
CCTAATGGAAAGAGACCCTAAGTCCAACATGCTTGCTTGCCTTGCAGTGGTGCTTCTTTAGAAAATATCAAGCCCACAAATACATGACATGTTTTTCTAGATTAGATTCTACATACTCGAATATCCTGCTGCAATGCAATATTGGGGGTATAATTGGAAGACAGAAATGCAAGCTCATCATTATGATGATATTAATGCAGATTGATTGTCTTGATCTTTTTGAACTTTTTTTTTGTATTGATTGAATATTGTGGTCTCATGGGTGACATTATAACTGCAGCACAGGGACAACGGCTGGGAAAGCAAAGTTCATACCCACTACAATGAGAGCATTTGAGAATGTTCCCTGTCTTCAACGTGTTGTCAAAGCAATGTTCAGGAAGTAGGTGGAGTTCAATCTAATTTCTTCTCCTCCTTCTGGGTTTAAATTGTCAATTTTTCTTGACACATTTTTTGCCAGTGGTGCACCTAACGGTTTAATTGTCCTTTTCTGGGTGGAATAGGCAAATTCAAGGGGGCCGGGAGGCAAATGGCAAAATATTGAGTTTGGACTTTGCAGGTCTGCTTCGAGAAACACCAAGCGGGATCAAAGCAGGGGCGGTGTCTTCCATCTTACTACACAGTGCAATCTTCAGGCAGCGGCCTTTTGATCCAAGTAGAATAAACAGCAGCCCTGATGAGGTGATCTTTTGTAGTGACTACAACCAGGCAATGTACTGTCATCTCTTGTGCGCTTTTGCTCAGGCACCAGAAATCACTAGGTTGCAAGCCATGTTTGCAGTGACTGTGGTTGGAGCTTTACGGCTTCTGCAGAGGTGCTGGCCTGAGCTGTGCAATGACATTCGAAATGGGACATTGAACCAAAAAGTTTCAGATCCTGCAACTAGAAAGGCCGTGGAACAGATACTCATGAAAGGAGATCCTGAGCTTGCAAGCATGATAGAAATTCAGTGTTCAACACATGACTGGGGTCGTATTATTCCACGCATTTGGCCAAATATGCTGTCTCTCTCTTGTGTGCTGAGTGGTACCATGCAGCAGTATGTACCTGCTCTCAAGCACTTTGCAGGACACATCCCATTGATTTCTTCTGTTTATGCAGCCAGTGAATGCCCTATTATGGGCTTGAATGTACAATTTAATCATCCGCCTGATGCTATTGGCTACATGATTTGGCCAGAATCAGCTTATTTTGAGTTCATCCCAATTTCTGGGACTCCTCAGGCTCATGACCTTTCCAATTCTACGGAGGATCAGCCATTGCGATTGGTTGATGCAGCTGATGTTGAGCTTGGGAAAGAGTATGAGATTGTTGTTACAAATGTCTCTGGTAGGTTCACTCTAACCAACTGTTTACGGAGCACAGTCTGTGGAGTACCCAGAAGGGCAACAATTCATGCAGAAATAAGCTCTTGAACAAAACTTAGAGTTTTCTGAACTAAATTGCACACCGGGAACATATCTACCCATGCTTTATATCCAAAGTGAGCTAGTTTAGGGTTTAGGATGTATGTATTCAGTATCATCTAAACTGACGCTAAACTTATATCCTGACTTATTGGAAGTGGGATGATTGAGTCAGGGTTGTATCGATACTGTGTTGGTGATGTCTTACGGGTGAAGGATTTCAGAAAGAAAGCACCAATTTTTGAGTTTGCTCAGAGAAAGAATGTAGTTCTGAGCATCTTTACGGAGAAAGTTGATGAAGAAGAACTCCAAAGGGTGGTCAATAAGGCTTCTCAGCACCTTGTAGAAACTTCAATGGAGCTTGCAGACTTCAGCAGCACTGCAGATATCCTCTCTTCACCAGGACGTTATATTCTGTTTTGGGAGATTCTAAGCATGTCAAGGTTAGATAAATTTCAAAACTCTTTCTCTTTGTCACACACTGTGTGTGATTGAGGATATGGCATCTGGCTGGATTTGACCTTAAAACACACCTGTGTGGTGGCCATGAAGATTAACCTCTCTTTTGACACAATACTCCCACAGGTTACCAAACTTTGCATTTCACAAGAGATAACACAAGAAACTTATTTGGCATTCCCTGTAAGGAAAAGAGTGGAAAGCTTTGACAAATTAAAGTTGGATTAACAAATTAAAGGGAAAACTCCCCAATGGAATCATGGGACCAATATTTCAATGTTTTATTCTAATTTTCCCATTGTCACACAAACCATTTCATGTTTGCATAAGGGAAATTCAAGTTTTTCTTGCTGGTCCCACAAGGGATCCTAAAAAAGGTTTCTTGTGTAATAATGACTTACACTAGATTGATGGTTGTCATGCAATTGGAAACAATGGGACTTTGGATGCTGAAGTGTTGCAGAAGTGTGCCAATACACTTGACATCAGTTTCAATCATCTGTACAAGAAGTGGAGAGCAGCAGGGCAGATTGGAGCTTTGGAGCTGCGGATTCTGAAGGAGGGATCATTTGACCAGCTGATGGCTTCAGCAGTTCTGAGCAGAGGCATATCTCCAGGCCAATATAAGACTCCTCAATGCATTAAGGCACCTTCAGTTTTGGAAATCCTTAATTCTTTGGTGGTTGCCACATTCCAGAGCCATGAAAAACCTTCAGTGGCTTCCTTTGATTAAAGCCTTTAGGGGCTAATAATTTCTCTACCAACTTCATATTTGGAGGAACTGCCATCAACAGTAATGACAACAAGAATTAATAGGTACCAAAAGCGGAGAATGAGGGGTTTCCCAAAATGTCAGAAATATGGAAAATATGATTCCGAAGGTTGACATGTGATGTGGGTGTGGAATTGATGCATCACATTCTACAAACCAGGTACTTAGTTACTGGTGGTCAATTTGGGTTTGTAAGGGTTAGGTTGCAGAATGTATTTCTTTGACATATTTGTATGTTGGCCCTGAGTACACTTGAAATGCATACTGGTGAGGGATCACAGTGCTTTTGAAATGTAATACTTCAACAAAGACAATCTGTAAAGTAAGCATATGAATAAAGAGGCACAACTCCAGGTATGGCATGAGGAGGCTGCATTAACAAATGTGGACAATATATGCTACTAAATGGTGTACATGGTGCTATATTGTACAAAAGTATTTTAATTTACTTTTGTAATTTTGTTTGAATCCATATCTTAAAGACCAAATGCACAATTTTTCAATAATATGATCATATACATCACTAGTTTGATTATTGCCATGCACCTTAGTGGTGTCTCTTTTTTGGGCAGATATTTGCACTGTGCAAATTTGAGTGGATTTGGCTGTTATTTGACATTTGTGGCCACTTTTTCAACCACAAAAAAGATCCCTGCACCTCTGTATATCACCTTCTTTAAGTTTAGATTTAAAAACACAAATTGATTATTAGATCATTTGTAGTTTATTATGAGCAACTACAAGTGATTGAGGACATATGGTTCCAATATGCGTTGAACTCAGTCACCATTGTGTGAACACTTGTGAGCATGATCCAGCATTAGTTCACTGACCCAATTAAGTTGGCAGCATAACAGTTCACTGACCCAATTAAGTTGGCAGCATAACAGTTCAGTTTAAGCCTATTGAATTGCTATCTTTTTTGTTAAGTCTAGAACCAACACTTCCCTTGTGTTTTTTTAATCTTTGAGGCACAACAGCAGACCTGACTTGACATGGGATCCTCAAGTCAGACTCATTGGCCGAGCGCTGACATAAGTTTAATCTTCAGACCATTGAGTTTGAACTAGTGTTGGTTGGATATGTGGTTTTTTCGAGATTTGAACATGCACAATCATCGAATATGAAGAAAATCATATTCAAACTTTGCATCTTTTCTTCTAACCAGACCTTATTTGCAATTGGTAGATGTCTTCTAGTTGGATAATCTTATCATACTCATATCTGCAAAGACATTAGCCTATAGCTAATTGTATCTATTCGTTACAATAGGTAGGGTATCGGATATGAATTATATGCCAAAAGTAGGGTTTAGGGGTTAGGGATGGATAAAGAAAGTGAAGCTTTTTTTGTCTTTGTTAAGCTTTACATTGTTGTCAAGCTTTTTCAATCTTTCTTAATTGTGGTGGCTCTATGCAATGCTTGTGGTTTTTTGAAGCTTATGATCTTTTGTATTGTCATTTCATTATCTTCTGTTGTCAAATTTATCTCACTTTGCTTCAACATGCTTTACTTTTTATTCTTGCATTTCAAGTTACAGCTTTGGTTTGCATTGAGCTATGTGAGTTTAGAGATTGTTACAAAAGCTTTGCATTGAGCTTCATGCTATTGTGTGAACTTGTTATAGGAGGTTGGCATTGAGGTTGCATTGAACTTTACATTGCTTCAACAATCATTGTTGTAATTCAAGCATCAAGCCCTATTGTTGCATTCAACTTTCAACTTTCAACAACACATGTGCATGGGTTTTTCCTTTCCATTTCTTCAGTTTTGATGTTTTTATTTTTGCAGATACGAATTCTACTGTTTTCCCACATTTCATGCATAACAACTTCGAATTTGTAGAAATCCAACAACTGTTTTTCTTTTTTTTCTCCTGTCCTTTTGATATTACATTTTGTTCCTATAATTCTTTTTATGAGCATTCTAGATTTTTTAGAAGCTTGGGATTGTGATTTGAATTGTGATTTTATAGGTTTGTCTTCTTCTTTCAATTTAAGGTTTTTTATTCAAGGCACTTTTACAATGTTTAAAAGTGAAATGATTATTATTGAAAGTGTGGGTTGGATGCCCATGAAGCAACTTGTGGTTTGAACACAAATCCAATTAATAGTTTGTTGGATGTGAATTTGTACACCTAGAATGCAACAACAATCTATTAGAAAATGATGATGTTTAGCTTGCAACTGTAGAAGTTCAATTTTGAGAATGGAAACCACACAATAGGACATCAATTTGTTAAGGCTTCTTTATAATCAATGACAACTTGCCAATTGATTTTGAAAATCCACAAAAGTTGTGGTGTATCATTTGTTGATTTGAATAGGTAGTTGGTAACATTCTAAACCAACCTAGTTTTGTTCTAAGGAAGGGGTTCATCAAATATAGCAAAACAAATGGTATTACACCTATGAAAACACATATTGAATCATCACATTCTTGTTTAGTTACAAAAAGAAAATTATGACTAATTGAAAAGCCTATGGTTAAACTTTCTAAAACAAATCATAATTGGTCACATGGGAAGAAAAGGGTCGGCCCAACAAAGGTTGCTATCACTACATATTTTGACTTAACAATACCTTACAAAAATGGTGATGAAGCACAACAAATGTTTCTAGAGGACCTCGTGCTTTATATTTGCTACTTCTATTTTCATGTGAAAACATTTAGTTACATAGGTTAGTGTTGCACAAATGTCTCCATGTTGTATTTCCAATTTGTTCATCTCTTGTGGAGTACTAGCTTTTTCTTTCAATGTTCACAAAGACCATGAACTTGCCTATCTTGCCAAATTTGGAATTTGTAATTATTTTTTTTTTAAATTTTGATCTTTGGATGTCCAAAGGTGGGGTGGACACATTTGCATTGGTCATTAATTATTTTGATGAGAACTTGTGGCAATGAGAATTGGGAGTCTAATATTAGGGTCCTGCAAAAACCCTAAAAATGAACATCAAACTATTTTAGAACTTGAACCCTGGTAGTTTTAGCTTCTAGGTTTTATTTTGTCAATTTTAGGGTTATTGGGGGGCAACTAATTTTATAACTTTTTGACATTTAATGGTATTAATATATTCAATGGTCAACTTAACTAGGTGCTATGAAGGTTCACAAATGTCCAGTAGGTGGAAGAAATTTAGTAATGACATGAGCTTGTTTAGCATTAATGCATACTAGTTTTAAAAGTACAATAAAACCTAGTGTTAAGCTCCATACTATGAAGTAAGCTAACATTTAGATAATATTAGGTGAAAGAAGTATGACCTATGTTAGGTAACTTTGACTTAAAAATTAATCAACTTTTCTTTTATCTACAAAAACCATGAAAAACCAATTTGTTTACCATTGACTTAAAACCCCATTATATCTTTCATATGAAATGTTCCTTTACATTGTGTTTTTATTTCAAAATATCTATTATTTTTGCAGATTTAATGTTAAATTAACATTCATTTAATTTTGACTTAACAACTACTTTAACATTAGATGTCATCTCAAATTCCACTTAGGACTTGATGTTAATATAACACTCTTGAACTGAATGCAACAAAAGACTTGCCTTTTTAAAACTCACTTCACATTAAAGGCCACTTTGGACAAGGGTCCAAGGACCAAAAGCATAAGGACCAATTTGAAGGAAATTGAACCTTGAATTGGAACTCTTTTAACATTTGAAAAAAAAACTTTCTAAGGTACAATGAATGTGTCTACAGGCTTGGGGTTTCATTGAAGGGTACAATATAAAAAATGTGTGATTAACATGTGAAGATTAGGTTAACCTTTGATCTTTCTCTTTTGTTTTCTATTTTCTTTCATGGTTTTTTCTAATTTTTTGTTTCCCTTCTTCTTCCTTTTCTAGTTTTTTCACATTTTTCATTTTCGTCTTTCACCACAATCACCTTCTTTTTTTGTGCTCTCATTTTTAGAATGGGAATTAGTTTAAGGATCTCTTATAAATCCAAATCCCCTTCCCCTTGGGAAAATTGGCATTTCAACTTTTCATTTTCTACCCTACCTTCTAATTCACTTTCATTTTGTGCACTTGGAAAGGTTGAAAATGCACTCCTTTTAGCAACCACCTTGTAAGGATCCACAAAATTAGTCATGTCAATTTTATAATTGGTCCAAAATGGGGAAGTTGGTGTGCTTTCAACAATGTCCTCAATCCATAACATGTTTTCCATTGTCATAGAATTTAAACAAGGTTTAAAAAAAATAATGGAAAAAAAAAAGCAACATTGGACCCTAACTTACACCTTGGTTCTCCTTTAAGCTTCTTTTTTGTCTGGACCAATTGGTTTTCCTTCCAAAATGATGCCACATAGGCTAAATCACAATTCAATCTGTCTTGGTCCTAGACCCTCATCTAAAAGCATTGGGACCAATTTAAAGGTATTGACCAATAGGAATGTTTGAATTCATTGGGCCCTACTCTTGAGACCATTGTTTAAAATAACCCTAAGTGTGATTATAGCATAAGTTAAGGATTTGATTACGTATTTGTGAATCTTCAAATTCTACATTTGTTTGATTATTACAATAATCTTTACACACCAAGGTAAGATTCTATTTTATGACAAGGTGAGCAAATGGTGTACAAATCAACAAATATTATTATGAAAAATGACAACTACATGAGTTGTATTACATATATTTCCTGGACTTTAATGTGTGCATTGATTTTCCAACTACATAAACAAAACAAAAAGATAACAATACCACTACAACATACAAGTGGCAATCCAAGCACACTTCCACACTCTCATAAAACACACTTACAAAAAAAATTAGAAAAATATTAAACTAAATACTTGAGGGTGAAAGCACATTACAAGGGGATCAATTTGGGCAATTCAATGTCATGTGCATAAAGGGTGTATTCACTTTAAGGTGGCTCATTTTTGGTGTATGTTCCACTCTTTAAAAATCCATATGGTAATGTTAGAATGATAGTCCATTTTGATATCATTAATTTAATGGGGAGTTACATGCTGAAATGACCTAAAAAATTCATATGAAGAATAATCATTTTAAACAATTCTTTAATGTACATGTTAAGAAAATAAAAATTGAAATCCACCCAAAAATGATTATGATATGGACTTATGAAAATATGGCTCATGTTAGGCCATTCCAAAGTCCATAACTTTTTTTTGGTTAAATTTTTTCTAGCAAATTTTTTGCACATATGTTCTTTTTGTTTTAACATATCATATATTGAATCCCTATAATATATCCCAAATAAGATTTATACAAAAAAAATGCATGTATACAGAAGCACAAATAACAAACTAGTCCATTTTTTCAATTTCATAAGTTTATTATTATATATTTGGTGTATATATGTTACATCATTTTTTATAGACGTCTTCTTTGTTAAGTTGAAAATCTAAATCTAGTCACAAATTTAGAAAATTAATGTTTTCATGCCATGTTAATAACATATAAATACACACCATTTTACAAAAAACTAGGTTGTGACACAAAAAGTGAACCACCTTACCTTGCAACCACCCTAAAATATACATTTGCAAAATTTGTTGCATTTAATTTTGGGCTTCATTTTTGGTGTTTGTGCTTTATATTATATTTTCACAAAATTAATGTTATCTAGTACTATTTGAAATAAATAAATAGATTTAAAAGATTAAATTCAAGCAATAATGGATATATTTATGGTATATGCAATATAATAAAACTTCACATTTAAAAAATAAAACTACATTAGGTTTTGGTTTGAATTAGTCAATCAAAAAATGTTTGAAATGAAACTTAAAAAAATGGTTCACTTCATATATCTTGTCATTTTCCATTTGAAAGTTATTATTTATCAAAATTTTAATTTAACATATATTGTCATCGTTCTAAAAAACACTCATTTATGATATGACAATCATCAAACTTCACATGGTTCCCAAACTTATTCCAATTGAATGGAATCCCAATACTTAATATATGTTACAAATTTTATATAAACACAAAATCATTTCAATCATTTTTTGAATATATTTATATTTTTAAATATGAACTATGACACATATATTTTTATCACAAATATATTCTAATATCACATCATTTAAAAATAATAATTATTATTATTTTATTATTTGATTTCTTTGAGTTTTAACCTACCATAATATGTAAAAACAAAATGTAAAAGTCATTCAGAATAATGACATAGTTGAAGTTCAAACACAAAAACACCACTAAAAAAATATAATATGAAAACAATCTTGATCTGCACTAATGTGTTTTCACCCTTGAAAGATTGAAAGATGCACGGACAAAAATAGCCAATGAACAATAATCCAAAGCCTAAATCAAAGAAGATAAACTAGACAGGGATAGGTAAGGAACCAGGCTGGAGTACTAGGTCAAAACTTAAGTACGTGTTAATCTAAACATCTTTAAACAACAAAACATCAAAAGAATAGAACATGGACTCAAGATTGACCGCATTGATCCAAAATTACTAGTTTAACAGCATTAAATAATGGTCAAGCTATTGCCCATTCTCCTACATAAGGTGGCTGGCAAGCCTGATAGGACAAGCCACTCAGAGAACCCTGCAGAATATTAGGCAGTACAGAGACCATTAGCTTTACATAGACAATTTTGGATCATAATTTCAATTTTGGAAATGTGCAGCTATTAAACCATTATGGAATAAAAAATTCAATTTATCTAGAAATTGAAAAGGAGAGCTGACCATTATATTGAATTATAGACATAGAAAAGGACAGGTGACGTATAAATCAAGGATTAAAGAAAGTCACCTTGGATGAGAAATTTGCAGGTGATATATAAATCAAGAACTAAAGAAAGGCACCTTGGATGAGAAATTTGCTCCATTAAGGATGTGTATAATGTGAAAGCATCTGACATGATCAAAATAATATTAGTTTAGGGTGGGTATTGGTACACTCGAGGCTCCCTTAAGAAGGTGAAAGTATAACTACAAGCCCTGGCCTCAGGAACCCCCACCTCTGACTTTGTCTAGTTCAGACAAAAGATTTACGCATGTGAAAAATTTGAACCAGAATCTAACATGATGAGACAAAGAACTAAATTTGAGGATTTTACAAACAATTTTTTCTAAAGTGAACAAACGGCATAGTCCACCATTCCATACCAAAATTGCATTCTATACATAGGACATTGACACCGGAGCAAGTTGGCAAACAGCTATATTCCCTATACCTGCTGGCATTGAAGCATGTAAGGAGATGGTTAATTTGTAGATGCCCTTTGTGTTCATTAGGTCTTATTCAGGACTAGGAATGAGTCATCTGGTCATTGAGAATAGGGTTAAGCAACAGATCTATGTTCTATTTGCTATAATTGGGGTAGCAAGTTGCAATATAGCCGTTGTGGGCTTGGGTTTGAGACATAGATCCAAGAATGGGTCTTCTCTTATCAGTAAAGTTGACATAGTAAGAGCATCTCCACCAATGTTCAGTATGTGACCCCCCCCCCTACTGGAAATTTTGGATGAGGTTCATTAGTAAAATCCAGTGGTTGCACCCTGTAAAAATTGCACAGTTTTCACAGCCCTGGACGAGCCCCGGAGCAGTCTAATAAACACAATCCAATCGTATTTATTGAGTGCTCCCTGTTTCTGATTGGCTAGATAGTTTGATTGGTCCAAGTGGGTTGCTATTAGTAGTCTCCCACCCGCTTCCAGTCCCAGTTTCAGTTTTATGGGGTGGGTAGGAAAAAAGTTAGTAACTAAAACTTGGATGTGAGAGATATTTTTGCAGGGTCACATACTGAGCATTGGTGGAGATGCTCTAATACAACAGATTTCCTCTTTTTGAGATGTGATGTCTAATGCACTAAGGTGTCACATTTCGAATATGATGATATCTGTAATCTGTTGCAAAACTAGGGCCCGCACAATTGGTTTTGCATAATAAATTTCAATTATTTTTTCTCATTTAGATGTATTCTTTCCATATTTGTTTTCAACTATGCATTTAAGTCAACCAGCATTTCAACTTGCCAGTGAGTGAATCAGATTCCATCACCCATTGGGCAGCTAAGATCTTTTTTCAGTTGCACACAAAGGGCCATATCCATTTTTCGTAACCCACAAACAATTGAGATCACATTTGATTGTTAACAACAGTAGAGATCCATTTTTCCCATGTCAACTAATAGTCACCATTGAACAGTTAAAATTCTAGGTCAAAACCAGTGTTGCATGTTCTTGACTTTTATAAAGAATTAGTGTCATATTTCTTACAGAGGAGGATCTAAGATCAAAACCTGTGCTGTGAAGCAAAAACATTTATTCTGAATGTTGGTGATGGATAATATGCAGATTTTATTTAATTTCAAGGAAGTTTTGTCAAAATTTTAAATATATATATATTTATGCATTAAAATCAATTTTTCAAAACAAAATAATTATTCGACAACAAGATGCCAAACCTGAAAAGGTACTATGATATTAGACAGGTTCCAGTTCAAAAAAAAACACATTAAAATGATTCTGGTTCTGGTTCCACAACAAAAATGGAACAGGTCTGATTCTTAAAAACATAAATTCCAGTTCTGAAAATCAGACCCAGATCCAGTTTAATTCCATGTAACCAGAACCGACAATTAATTTGCCAGTTACCCTCTGGTTAGCCCCATACTTATAGTCTTACAATTCCAGTTTCCATTTTGAGTCTGGTTCCACACATAAATAAATTGAACCAGAAACCCAGTGTGATATTAGTTCTTATCCAATTCCATTTCTAGTTCTGATTCCACTTCCAGAACCAGTTCCAAAAATCAGTCTCAGTTCTGGTTGTGTTTTTGCACCATACGATCAAAACATCACCACGTTATGTGATTTTTCATGTTCTGCATGGTTTTTTTTTTTAATTATTTATTTTGTTATGCATGTTATACTATTCCAGGAAAAATGTGCCTAGGTTTTGATCATATCACATGTTCACATAATAAATAAAAGAAAAACACCTAGCAAGGGAACAAGGGAACAAGAGAAGAAAAAAAGAAAGAACTGAAGCCCAAACAAAAGACCACACTCCAAAACACAGAACACACAATGAAGAGCCCTAAGAGGAGATAACATAAAACTTAGGACTTAAACCCACCACCAACTCATCCATTTTGAGTTTTTGCGTAGTCAAATGAGACTATGTAAAAGAATACAAAAGAAGTGACATGGTGTCAATACTTTGATATTCCTTATAAAATTTGGACCCTAGAAACATGAAGCAAATCACGTAAGGAGATGAACAAATCACTATTACATATGATATCTTATTATCTTTTGTGATGCAATCGAGTGTGGTGCATGTAAATGGTTTGGAACTTACACTCCATGTAAGTGCAAATCCCATAATGAAATTTATTTACACTTCATGCAAGTGTATAATAGTTATAGTTATGCTCCCACAACTAATTCATATGACTTTGCAAGAAGGTCTGGTCATTAAAGATATATAATAAAATTATTTATAAGGTAAGAAAAACGACACTAGAACCCTGAGTTTGATCATAAATAGGGTGTGATTCAAAAAAATTAAAAACATTAGCATTCAAGGGTGGGGGATTAGGGGAACGTCAGTTTTTATGGTCAACTGAGTTTCACCATGTCTTTCCTTTTTCTTTAGCGCCGCCACTGTTGCTGCATACATTTTCACTGCTCCTACTTGTAAAGCTACTATAATTAGTCTTGAACCTTGTGCATTAAATGCTGATTTCCAGCATTTCATTCCCAGATTTAATAAAATTTTCTTAGTTTATGGATACCCCTGAAAGAAGGGTGAGTTTGCAAATAATTTTAGTATTTACACTTACATGCCCCAAACCATTTACAGGGGGCAGGTAAGTGTATTTGACAAATTATGTACACTGACCTCATGTAAGTGTAAATATATATATATATATATATACACTGCAACAAGATAAGTGTAAGTGTAAAAAATTTGGACGTGTAAGTGTAAATGCTTTGCATGGACACTGGATTTACATGCCATATGACTATTGACACTTATACACACAATCCTGATGCAAATTCTCATCAAAACAGCCCAGGGCTTCATCTGACCCCACATTTTGAGAATATACCCCACCCACACGCGTACCCACCACCATAAAGCACAAGGCAAACTTTGTCATAATGTTATACATACTTGCATCAAGATCTTTTGCATCATCCTATTTAGGAAGCAGATGGACCTTACACCTTGTAAGAATAAGATTCTTCCTATTTCTAGGTGAGAGATTGGAATATTAACTTTTGGGTGCTTTCTTCAGAGTCTAAAATGCTAGGCTGGGTGTATTTCAGTGTTGGTTGGTTCTTAGGTTCTAAGAGGAATTGTCAATTTCAATTCCTAAAATTTTAAAAGCTTTTGGTTCTAATTCAATTTTGGTTCTTTTCATTTAAGGAATTGGAATTTGGTTTTGGTCTTAGTTCTGGTTTTTTTTTAAGAAATCAAAAATTGATTCTAGTTTCACTTTTTTAGGGCAATTTCAGTCCCAGTTCTAAAAGCTAGTTTCAAATTGAACCAATGTGAGTTATTGGTTCCATAACCTTCAATTCCGGTCCCAATATGAAAAACAACTCAAAACCTTAGAAAATTGAAACCTAATTTGAAATTGAACTAGTTTTGAGTCCCGATTTCATAATTGGCAGTTCTAGTTTCAAAACTTGAAAATGCTCTCTTTTTTATTTGATGAAAAAATAATTATAAATGATTAAACATAAACCCTAAGAAAACACCAACAAGAGGACTAATGTCAAAGATTACATTGAGAGCAACAAGAAGGTCACAACCAAAATAAGAGGGTGAACAAACATGATAAGATATTTGGTCCTCGTGATTTTTTTACTCATGTAAATGAAGATAAGAAACTATATTTAACACTTGTGGACCCACAACTTGTTTTTTTCAACGCACATGGTGTAAAAGAAATGATTGCATAATAATGGGCTCACAAGTGGTTTCTTTTATTCACATAGGTGAAGAAAATGAGATTGCACACATGGTTTTTTTTACTCACACAAAAAAAGAAAAAAAATGATATTGCATACTTGTGGGTTCACAAATGATTTTTTTTTCAATTCACATAAATGACAAAACAAAATGATATTTCCCACCCATTGGCTCACAAGTATTTTTTTCAATTCACATAGGTTATGAAGCATAATGATATTTCATTCTTGCAATCCCATAAGTGTTTTTTGAATCATATAAATGACCGAAGCAAAAAGACGAACATCTTTAAAAAATGATGACCAAAGCAAGAGGAAACACACTTACCAATTAACCATTGCAATGACCATCACCACCATCATAACACCTCAACTTGCAACCACCATTGTTGCCACCAAGAAAGCAAAGACCATGAAAACAACACATAACCCTTACATCAACTATAAAATATAGTGTTGATAATCAAAGCAAAAGGACAAGTAATAACAACATCACAAAAAGTTGGTGAATAACTCACCCATAAGTAAAAAAGATTGGTGCAAAAAAACAAGTAGTTTGAATTTTTTAAAATAATGGTGATGGCAAACAAGCAACAAAAAAAACAAAAACAATCAATAACAAAAAAACACAAATCATAAAAAGGAAAAGCCTCAATCTTAAAAATTCACCCTAAATTCCTACTTTGGAATTGGAACTAGAGTCGAATTTTTATCAAAAACCCAATTTGATTCCAATTAAAATCACAAGGTGGAACTAGACCACAAGTCTAGTTCTGATTTTAAAACCTTATAAAATCAAAGGTTGATTCCCACCCGAGTTCCAGAACCTTGATGAAACCTTTGGATCCAATTCTACCTAGTTCCCAAAAATGAACTTGGGTCCAGGTAAGTTCTAAGTACCGAGATCCAGGACAACCAGTTCTTGCCCGACGATCTAGGAACCCAACGAACACTAGTGCATTACTACATTAAAGGGCTTAAGACTTGTGATACAACCTTTTATTTTGGAAATGTCACCCATCAAGTTGTGTTTGACCAAGAGTTTATCAAAGCATAAGTCAAAGGTTATAATGGACCTAAACATATATAAATCCTAGAACATGGGAGGGGTAAGGGTTCTTTTGCAAACTCCTTAAGAATGGTTTGACTAACCCAACCTTCATGACTACACCAGTTCCATTTTGGATGAACTTGAATCCATCCAAATTATTGAACCTTTTGCAAGAATTGAAATTGGGTCACTTTTTTTTCTCGCCTACCTACGCATAAAAAAAAATTTGCCCATCTACCCACCTTCCCCACCCAAGCTACTTAACTATCAGGTCCATCTTCCTACCTACATCCCACCCATCTATCTCTACTTGCCAAACCTACCATCACCCCCACCCATTCTTGGCTAAACATTTATCTTTTGGCAAAATCTTTATTTTTTCATAGCTAGACTTTTACTTATTGGCAAAACTTTTATATATTTTTGGTTAAACCTATTTTTTCTTAATTAAACCTCTACCAATTGGCAAAACCTTTACTTATTGACAAAACCTTTGTATATTTTTGGTTAAACCTCTACCTCTTGAAAAAACGTATATTTCCTCTTAGCTAAACGTTTGCCTCTTGGCAAAACCTTTTTGTTTCTTAGTTGAACCTTTATTTATCAACAACACTTTTATATTTTCCTAATTTATAAATCTCTACCCTTTAATAAAACATTTGTCTCTTTTTGGTCTCTTTTTGGCTAAACCTTTGCCACTTGGTAAAAATTTTATCTTTTCCTAGATAAACCTTTGTAACTTTTTTTTTAAAAATTTCTTGGCTTAACCTTTGCCTCTTGGCAAAACTTTTTTTTTTGGTTAAACCTTTACCTTTTAACAAAACCTTTTTTTTTATTAACAAAACCTTTATATTTTCTTGACTAAACTTTTGCCTCTTGATAAAACTTCTTTGTTTATTTCCAAAATTGCCATTTTTGGAAAACCCAAGCCATGAATGTTCACATTTTTGAACAACTTACAAGCTCAACAAATTCGTAATGAAAAAAAAATTGACTGAACAAATAAAAAGGTTGAAACTAAATGGAATTAAATTCAAATTGGAGCACAACACTTCAAAAAAGAACAACCTTTATTGGTAAAATTAACATCTAACAAATTATTACACATCACTAGTATATCCTTGTGGAAGGTGGAGTTTATCGCATGCACTATGCACCATTTGATGAATTGAAAAGGATGATGATTTAATTGAAACAATTTAGGTGAATAAACTTGGTTATGCAAATCCTTTTAGTCTCACATGGGGTGCTCACAATTGGAATTTTGAATCCAACATGTCTAATCAAGATAAAGAAATGCAAGTCATGAACAAAAACCATGAATCATGACTAATAAATTTGCAAACACTTAACCTTTTATTACATTGTTTTTCCATCATACAATTGAATCATGACACTAGTTTTCTTTTAGTCACTTGGCTTCAAAATAGCACAAAGGAGGCCTTTGTGACAAATGTGGTTCAGTTGCCCTTTAACTTCAACAATTTTTCACCCATCACCATGCAACAAAGGTCATCAAAATTAAAACTTATAAAAGAAAACATGAGCATTTTTATGACTTTTCCTTGAATAAAGGTGCACCTTAGAGCATAGTGTTAAGCCATTGTAGCCTAGCTTGAGATGGGAAATTTTTGTATTGCACCAACATTTTTGTGCCATGTTCACTTTTTATACATTTTTTGATTTTCCACAAATTTTTATTTTCCCAATTTGTAATATATTTTCCTTGTCACACTATGTCATATTCCACATGCATGTTTCAATCCACTACAAACAAATTAAATTAAAAGAAAATTAACTAGCAATATCTTCATCTTTACATGCAAACATCAAGTATAGGCATGCCTCATTTTGTTTTCAATCCTCAAGTTGCAATGCTTGCATCATTGAAAGTTTAAAGTCGCTTTTAATGTGGCCACAAATGTAATTATGTCACTATTCTTGTAATGTAATGTTACCATAGTAACCTTCTCACAATATGTACATAAAAATGTATTATGTAACCTCACCAAAAGCCCCCCTTTGATTTGATAGGATTTGATTACATGCAGGTATTACAAAAGTTTGTTCTTTCATCATTTAACATTTACTTAAACACATCATCTCCACCAAACGCAATATTTGCATCTAATGGACCAAATGCAATAGGAAATATTTAAAATATGAAATAAACTAAAAAATATTAATAATAATAATTTATCATACTTTTATGTAAGTTATAATATTTAAACATATTGTCAACTATCATATTAAAAAACCTATTAATAAAAACTTGATTGTGAAATTACATACCAATATTGCAAGTTTGAAATTCAAGAAGTAAATAATACCATTAAACTTTAGATTGAACATTTATTCAAATGAACCCTAAACCTACATTTTAATTGTATTTATATGGAATTATAGTGATTTTTTTTGGCATTTTTCTTTTATAAAAAAAATCTTCAATAACATGGTATAGAGAACTGTTTGGAATTTTTTTCCAAAAAAATCACCACATTTATGAAATCATCAAGATTTTTGGATTTTCAATTTTTTAAACATTTTAAATTGTAATATTTAGTTAGTAAAATCTAATGGTTGGCCAACATATTGAATTCCTAGATTTTTTACTTCTCTATATGTTTTGTAATTAGATTTGGTTAAACCCTCTGGTGATTGATCACCACTTTTGGTGCAACATGAGAAAATAGTGAAAACACCACTAAGGGTTTTGGTTAAAATAACATTTACATTCTTTATTTCTTGCTACCTAGGTGAAGGTATTGTCAAATTATTAAAATTAAATGTTCTTTTAACACAATTCAAATAAGACTTAGTATTGTGTTATTTATTTAAATTGTGTTAAAATAACATTCAAGTAAATAACACAATAAATTTCAGAATATTTTAACTCTTTTATTCAATAGTTATATAACATTATAAATCATAAATTTATTATAAACCATAGAAAATATTGAACTTTTATATTAAAAAAAACTATAGACAAATGGAAAACAAAAATGTTTTAGAACAACTAATTATGCTTTGAATTATAAAGTTAATCAAATAAAAATTTGAATGAATAAAAACAACAGCCCTTAAGTTTAAAGCTAATTACCCCAAAATAATTATATACATTCCTAAACAATTATAGTGGTAGATGTCATAAAAATTAACAAATATATAAACATATACAAATGTCATAAAAATGATTTTCTAGGAGTGAATGATGCATTAAAATGAAACATCATGAAATGAAAAAATTAAATGAAAGAAATAAAAATTTATTCTCTTACCTTTAGTGTGGTCTCTCCAAGTTGAAAGCCCAACTTGAGACCTTCTCTACTCATTTTCAAAAGAAATAAAATGAGTCTTATTGCAAATATGTGTAAATGAAAAATTTCACCCAAAATCCAACCTAAGATTGATTTTAATTAATATTTTTAAAATGTGAAAAAACTCATAAATGTCTAAGGGTAAACCCTATGAACCCTAAACCCTTTAACTTTAAATTTATCAAGCCTATTGCTTAATTAAATTGGGTGTTTATTGCTTAATTAAAAAAAGTACATCTTGTGCATTAAATGGTTCAAAATGGAGGTGAATTAAGTTTAAAATTTCCACCAAAATATTTTCAATGATTGTAATACCCACATTTGGGGCTAGTGGCTTATTGTCATCACGGGTTGAGTAGCATTAAAATAAATATTAGTGGGCTATTTGTAATACTTACCTTTTACATTATAATTTCATCAATCGAAATTCAATCTTCAAGTGTATAGGCAAGTATGATGATGGGTGGGTAGGTAGGTTTTGCCAAAAGGTACATGTTTAACTAAGAAGTAGAAAAGTTTTGTTAAGAAGTAAAGTGGTGTTACCAGAAAATATAAGTTTTGCCAAACAGAAAATATTTAACCCAGAAGAAATAGAGGTTTTCACATGAAGCAAGGTTTAACCATGATGAAATAAAGGTTTTGCTAAAAGGTAGCGGTTTAGCAAAAAAGAAAATAAATTACCAAGACATAAAAGTTTTGCCATAAAGCATAAATATTTAGCCAAAAAGTACAAAGATTTTGTTGAAATGTAAAAATTTAGCCCACTAATAACGCAAATTTAACTAGGAAAATACAAAAGTTTTATCAAGAGGTAAAGGTTTAGTTTAAAATAAAAAAGGTTTTGTTAAAAAATAGAGGTTTTAAAGTGAGGAAAAAATAAAAGTTTTACCAAGAATAGAAGTTTAACCAAAAACCAAAGATGTTTTATCAAAAGGTAAAAGTTTTACTAAGAAAAAATAACAATTTTGCCAAAAATAAAATAAAGGTTTTGCTAAGAGGTAGAAATTCAACCAAAAAATAAAAGATTTTACTGAAAAATAGAAGTTTAGCTAGGAAAAAGTAAAGATTTTACCAAGTGGTAGAAGGATTAACCAATAAATTAAAAGACAAAGGTTTGTAATTGGATAGAACATTTATATATTCTTAGTTAAGGTTTAACCAGGGAGTAAAGTTTTTTGCCATATGATAGAGGTTTAACCATGAAAAAAAGGTTTAACCAAAAATATATAAAAGTTTTGTGGAGAAATAAAGATTTAGCCAAAAAGAGATAGAAGTTTTGCTAATTAGTAAAAGTTTTTCTAGTAAAGGATAGAAAGTAGGTAAACAGGTAAGGCCAAGATGTAGGTGAATAGGGTAATTAAATTTGTAGGGTAACTAAGTGCGAGGGTAGTATAAAGGTTAGGGTTGGGGAAAAAGGCCAAGAAAAATGAAATAAACCAAAAGTTAACAACCAAAAACATTGATTATAATATTATGTTGGTTAAAAAAAGGTCAAGAACTCAATGAAAAAAACCACCCCATATTAAAGATAAAATGGCCAACTAATGTAGTCATAAGGTTGGTTCATTCTAGCCAAAGACAAACAACTTTTCTAAAACATCCAAACCAATGTTGTCTGGACATGAAGATTTGAAGTTATGCCTAGGTTATCAATATGGCATTTTTTTTAAAAACTATAACATAAGAATTTGTATAAAAAATAATTAACAAATGCATTTGTTATAACATATATATATATATATATATATATATTGTCATTTGGCAGATATGGATTTGTCAATTTTCAAACTTAGATTAACGATAAAATATGTACAACATTTAGAGATAAAATTTTAAGGTTATGAATTTTTTTTGCAATCACACATTTGTCTTACAAAAGCAAAAACATTTCTACAAAACTAAAAACTTATGGGGGAGTCGAACCCTAGTTCTTTAAAGAACTTTGCCTAATGTGCAACACAAGATTCTTACCCCAACCACACCCCACCTATTACCTCGTAGCATCCAACCCCGCACAACACAACCAAAACTCCATCATTTCTATTGTTGATGAGCTCTAGAAATACACCTTATAGGCTCAACACAAGTTCTTCCAAATGCAAACCATTATTCATGTTTGAAATTCTAACAATATAAAAGAAGCCCAAAAAACAAGAAAACAAATTTTGATCTTACCTTTTAATCATTGTCCAATTCTACTTATTCAAAATAATTTGATTCCTCAATCAAATCATAATTTTCTTCAGCTAATAAACTTTCAAGTTTCATAAATTTTGTCAAATCCTTATTCTATGAACAATTCAATTGAGGATTATCGAGCCAATTCTTCACCATAATGATGATGCAATCTAAATTATCCACTTGCAATTTATAACATCTTAAAATTGTTAACACGCTAGCAAGACAAAACATTTGTTCAGTTTCAATCTATGACCCTAAGATTCCCACGACTTGTTTGGTAAGGAAGCCAACATTTGGGAATTAGTTCTCATGAATCCGCCACTAAGCTACGGGATCAACACATGTAATAGGAGTTATAAATAACCTCTTGAACAAAAAAAACTCTCCAACAAGTGTGCACAAAGATTCTTCCATAGATGTGCGCACACCAAATATATTATGATCTTCTTATATGAAATCACTAGATCCAGCAATTGATCCAACAACTATTACTACACATGTTTGAACAAGGTAAATGCAAGCTATAGTGGCTCAAAAGGGGCAAGAATCCTAATCCCAAAAGTCTATATAAATGGAAAATTCAACATTAGAATGGAAAAAAATGAAAAAAACCAATGTTGAATGGGTCCTATGTGGTGACTAATCAATTAATAAAGTCCATATGAAAGGCTGCCCATCTTGAAAACTATTTATTATACATGTTAGGGGGAAAGAAATATCAATCCAACAAAAAATGCCCAAGATTGGGATTTTTGAAAATAAGGCCCAAATCTAGTCATTCAAAAGTCCATAATTACTTATTGGTTAAAGTTTTTGTTGTACTTTTTTTCAATCCATATTTGTTTTCCATCATGTATCATATATTGAATCCCTACAAAAAATATCGAAATGAAATTATAATAAAAATGCATTCAAATGTTAATGCAGAATCCAAATTATAAGCCAAATGTCCATTTTAAATGTCCATTACTATATGATTGGTGTGTGTTTATTGAATTTCACCACTTAATAAATATTTTTATTCAAGTTGGTGATCTTAATCCATAAATTTTTTTTCAAATTAATGATTTTATAATGTGTTTCTAGCATTTGAATAGAGTACATTCTATAGAAAGTCCATAAGGATGCAAAAAATGAGCCACCGTAGTTTGCATCTACCCAACAATAGGGTTTAATATTTCAAATATTATCATCAAAAAAGGAATTACTACAGTTGCATCATATTCACATGCAAGACAAATGCAAGCCCCACATCCCACATAATTTTCCACAACCTTCAAACTTTTGAAATGAAGATCAAGCATAATGGCTAGCATATTGTGAACCTTATGGCCATCATAAGTTTAAAGAAATTGCAAAAAAGGTTTAATCACCTTAACAATTTCAACTCACATGTTATTTTGAAAGATGAAGACTTTAACATCATTTAATCATCAACAACATCAGTATTGGTTCTAATGTCAACCTCCCAAATTTGTGTCAAACTAATAGCAATAGTGAAAGTTTTATAATAGTTCTTATAATAGCTTTCCATAGCATCAAATAATGGACCAGCCATGGAAAGTCTTGCAATTTCATGAACTTCAAATAAACCAATAATAACATGCATAAGGTTCCAAGAATCACTCAAATAATTAATTACTAGGACAAATGTGTTCATTTTGCCTTTGGACATTTAGAAATCAAAATTGGCAAAGACAATGAATGTTTTGACAAGATGTAGTAACACATGCAAATTCATGGTTTTTGTGACCATCATCAGAATCACTTCTTCCACCAAAGTAGAACAAGAAGGAAAAACAACATGTGAGCACTGACATAAAACCAACCTCCACAACCAAATATTTTCACAAGTGGAAAGGGCCCTCTACCCCTTATATATATACATTGCCAAACTTTCAAGAAATTGTTGTTGTGACTCAACAATGATTGCACAACAAGTCGAGCCAAACCACTTCTTTACTAATTGTTGATTATGGTTAATTACCTTGGCAAATTTATTAATTTTCTCAACATTAATGGCCAATTGTTTGCTAGCAACCAACCTTGGATGTGCAAATTCAATGTGGTTTTTCATGGGAATGATCCCATTAAACTTACTATACTTGATAAGTCATTTTCATAGAGTAGATCTTTGGCATAAATCAAGAACACTTGCTTGTTCAAATCTGTAAATAATGCACCGCAACATTTTTGGGTTCTCAACATCCATAGGTAAGTTGTCATTGATAACAAAAAAAACCCCAACATAGTGAACCCTAACTATGTGGTTTCCAAGCTACAACTTCGGCTTATATATTTATGAGCTACTGAATTTCAAGCTTAATTGAACTTGTTGTAGCAATAGAAAAATGAGTTGCAGCAAGAAAATCTATTACATCGGCATGCATATACATGTTCTTCTCATTAAAAATTGATGGTGTGGGTTGATTTTCTCCAACACCGCCAATTGATGGACTCAACTAACAAAAAATCTTTTTCAACCAATATATTAAGCATAAAGCAAAAACCTGACACCTAACCAAAAAAAAACAAAAACAAAAAGAACTTGAGTAGATGGAAACTTACCTAAAATTGTTTATTGCTTGAATCTTGCAAAACCTTAGAACCTATTTTGACAAAACAAGGGAAATCGAGAAACAATTTTTTTTTAAATGACAAAGCAAGGAAGTTTCAAAATTCACATTACTGAAAGTGGCTACAAGCTTAAAGTTGCACTGCAATTGAAATGTAAAAACACTATAGTAGAAAGACAAGTTGCATTGTATTTGAGAAGTGTTGTAGTAGTTGGAGATAAAAAATCCACTATGTCTATAGTGGTTGAAAGACAAAAACTCCATTGTGATGGAAATGCAAAAGCATAGGGCATAGTTGGAAGACAGAAAATAGAAGAAAAACATTACACAATTTAAAAAGTAAATAAAAAAATAGAACCTATATATTGCACAATGGAAATGCAATGATGGAAATCTAGCTTGAAGATGGAAGTTGCACTATAATTCACGTAATTCACAAAAGACAAAAGTTGCATTATAAAAAACATAATTGTAGAAATGTCGAAAGTAGGAATGTGCATTGTGCACATACAACATGCAAAGTTCTTAAACCCTAATGTGTCTCATGAAAAAACAACAAAACAATTCATAAATAATAACCCAAATTCAACAAAAACAAAAAACAAAAGATAGTGACGAAAACTTATCGAGCAAAGACGAAGGAGACTAAAAATGTATAGCCAAACATGAAAAACCACAAATTGTTGAACACAAACAAAAAAGATTGAACATGAAAAATGAAAGTCATGCAACAAATTTTAGAAAAGAAGTGACATAGCTCCTCGAGCTAAAGAAGCTCAACATTTAGCATAGCCAAAAGTTCAACACTTAACACAACTCTCAATCCTCAACACCATTGAAAGTTGAAAGTTCAACATTCAACAACATCGAAAGCCAAAACTTAATGATTCAACACTTAATGACGCCGAAAGCTCAACATTTAATAACATCAAAAGTTCAATGATGTTCAACACCTGCAATGAAAATCTTGTGACAACAACTAGAGATGACACACATTCAAGCTTTGCAGTAGCTTGGAAAAAGACCAAACCTAAATTAAAACCCAAAACCCTAGCACAAGCTCCATATTTGAACCTTAAACCCTAAGCACCAAATATGCATATGCATAATCCCACAATCTATATCCGGGCCCCTAATAACTTTAGTTGGTGAATAGGCATCTTGATGATCACACAAGGACATGTGAATATGCATGAATACTGATTATTGATTGAACGCCTTCCACCGGATATGTACAATCCTGAATATTATAAAAAAACCTAGATTCCAAATATATTTAGGTGCATATCCAACCTCTAATCATATACATATCCAGATTTTTTGATATATCCAAACAACACTAATCCAAACCTACTTTGAGACTCTTTTCATTTTCCTTGATATGATGAAATGAGGGATCTTAATGATGCACCAAAACAAGATTGACATACAAAGTTCAAGAATAAACAAATAATTTAGAAATAATTTATTAATAAATAAATCTTTGGACATTAATTATTTCTTTTGTAAATGATTAATGTAGATTGATTATTTAAATAATATATTCCTTTACATTAATAATTTTCTTAAAATAAAAAAAGGACAACCAACTATCATTGCCCTTTCTTTTTGCAATAGTTTTTATTTTATTTTATTTTTAAATGACAAAAAACCACCATTTATCATCATTTTCTCTGCAAGATGACATATAGGATGAGAACCATAAACATATCTTTGCAAGATGAAATATAATATGAGAATCATAAGCATAGTTCACCATCATCTTTTCTGTAACAAAAGACTAACACAAGCAGACAACAAGGGCATTACCCTACATGCAATGCCCTCAAGGTGAGGCACTCCCAAAGTAAGCACTCCTTGGCTCCAACCCTTGGGCAGGCATTTATCGTAGTACCTTTACCATTTCGGCATAAATTAAATTATTTTTTGTTTATTGTCAGGTTTTGAATCGCAGACACAATTGTTTGTTCTATAACACTAAAAAGACCCAGTTTATTATTTGCTATAACCATTACTTGTCGAAATTTTCAAAATTAAAAAACCAAGTGCCAAAGTTAAGATTTCAAATTTAATTAAATATTCGACAATTTGTTGCCAAAATGGTAAAGGTACTATGGTACTTTGGGAACTGATATCAAGAGCGCACCCCAACTTGGGCTCCCAATTGGTGGGTGCTACTGAGTTCAGTACCACCCAACCATTCCTCAGCCCTTACCTATACATAAGATCCCTCCAAAGACCCTAATTGAGATCCCTTTGACTATTAAGGAATAGGTATAAGATCCCTCCGAAGACCCTAATTGAGATCCCTTTGACTATTAAGGAATAGGTATAAGATCCCTCCAAAGACCCTAATTGAGATCCCTTTGACTATTAAGGTAGAGGTATAAGATCCCTCCAAAGACCCTAATTGAGATCCCTTTGACTATTAAGGAGTAGTTATAAGATCCCTCCGAAGACCCTAATTGAGATTCCTTTGACTATTAAGCAGTAGGTATAAGATCCCTCCGAATCCTTTTCTGGGAGGATATTCGTGGACATAAGGTGCCTAGGAAATTTCTCCACTTGCCTTACACTTGGACTTGGGCCCTTTCAATTAGGCAACAAATCAAGTGTGTACAAGACACCAAATTCAGACCTTGCCACTCTTGTGTGGGCCCCAATCTCTCACACACACACACTCTCTCTCTCTCACTCTCTCTCCCTCATTACACAAACTCGACACCTTTGCACTTCACCAAGAGCAGCAGGATTAGGGTTTGGTACCACAACAACAACAAACAACAACCCATCTGCCATCTCCCCTCAAGTCTCCACTGGTTGTCCCATTACAGAAAAAGCAGGAGAAGCAAGGAAAAGAGAGCTTCAGCACCCATGGCCTCCAAACTGGCTGCGTTCTGGAACCATCCAGCAGGCCCCAAAACTAGTGAGCCCCCTTTTTTTCTTGTCCCCATCTCTTTTCTACTATCCCCTTGGCGCTGCTTGTTATAAATCAGATGTCCTTTCTGTGGTCACTTCAATTGAATTGGGTATTGATTGCAGTTTTGGCAAATAAAAGAGTTTCTAAGCTCCTCGTCGTTTTGTTTTGTTTTCGGTTTTTTTTTTTTCTTTCGTCTTTCTGGAAACCCTAACCTAGTTCTTTTGTTTCTAAGCATTTGAAACCCTAATCCAGTTTTTTTGTTTCTTACCATTTGAACCCCACCCATGACCTATGTAAAGA
>Ga0209611_10003828_pt1 | contig 25931 bp, 23 predicted proteins | sample S1TSphgellanicum_3_FD_187693 | JGI IMG/M metagenome (GOLD analysis project Ga0209611, IMG submission 187693) | Host-associated microbial communities from peat moss isolated from Minnesota, USA - S1T2_Fc - Sphagnum magellanicum MG (SPAdes) (version 2) | ecosystem: Host-associated > Plants > Peat...
GTATTGATATGCTACATTCATAAGGTATGCACCTCATCATAGTTGCTCAAAAACTCGTCAATGAATTTTCCATTAAGTTCTCGACGATATGCCCGTTGGGCACCTAGATATGTTGCATTCACAACCTCTTTCACCACAACCCCGTATTTGCTTTTCTTTCTAGCCTGCCACAAAAGACCCTAAAATATTTTGCAATGTATGGATATAAAGTTGGGCACTAAGCACACAAATTGCTTTATAAATGTTATTGATTTGTAAGATTTGTAAACATTCCAATTCACAATCAACTTCAATTGAATTGCATGAGTATCACAATCCATTCATCCATACATCTCTCAAGTTGTTACCAAGTTTGAGACCTTTGCTATGTTTGTGGGCTTATTGGTCATATTAAGGTTTAATTGAAAGACCAACAATTATGTCGATCAAAGCATGGTTCATCTAAAAATTTTACAATGTTGAATGTAGATATTTGGTCTCGAATTGTATAGCTTACAATCTCAAAAGATGGACTTGAAGGTAATATTGTTGAGTCCGTAATTTCTTTAATCTCATACCGATCTTTTCTCTACATTTCAAGAGTAAAACCTCAATTTACATTGTTGCATGTAAGTATGTAGTAGTTGGTAGTCAATTGCTCCTATTTTCCTTTAAACAAAGGAATAATTCAAATCCCATTTTGGTTAATTTGAAACACTTGGGTGTTTGTTTTTTTAAAAAAATTATGTTGCATAATCAAATTTGTGAAAGAAGAACCACATTGTGTGTAGCGTATAGTATGTAGGCATATATTCACAACACCTTATTAAATAAATGATTTTTTTACACTAACAATCCATTATGATAAAATATTTGGTGTCATTATAATTGTCGAAAACAAATGCACAAGAAATTTCAAAATTCAACCTGATCATTTGAAGTAATAGCACGTGGAGCGTATCCGACAACAACATAAGCATCATAGCCCACACCTATCAATAATGATACTAATACTATGGCGAAGTCGAAACAATCGGCTTTTGCCCACTACAAAGCATGTCAAAGTATTCATTATATATTAATAAATGTACGTCTATAATTTGGAAAATTTTGAGTTGGGACATTAAAAAAATTCATGGAATTTTAGTTACGATTGAATTTTGAAAATTAAAAATATTTAGAAAAAAAAAGGCTCGCAAAAAAATGCTTGTAAGAAAACCTCGTTGTTTACCTTAAGAGTTGTGAAGGGCGAGACAAGATACTTTGGAAAATATAAAGGGTCTTCAAGTGGCTCATATACCAAATATCCTGGCAAGAAATTTGCGGGTCCTTGCCAATAGAAAAATTCGGTGAACGACATTTGGGAAGGCCTAATGGTGCTACAAATAAATTTATCAATGCCACATTCATTTGGTGCCACAAGCAATATTGGCCTTCTTTCCGGATAGAGCTGCCCAAACTATTTTTTCATTGAAACAAAATCCCGCCCGCCCCCAATTTTTTTTTAAAAAAAGAAAGAGGTTTTAAAGCCAACTCCAAAATAATTTTTTTGGCAAATTTCACGAGAATATTATGTATTCCCTAGTTCATTGAAAATCTAATTAATAATCGCACAATTTTGATATTTTCATGAAAGCCAAATTACCATGAAATAATATATATTAAAATGCAAAGCACGGATCTTGTAAAAGATTTTTTCAACCCAATGTATGTCCTTGAAAATATGAGTTTTAAATTTTTCCAAAAATTAAAAATTAAAAAATTAAATCATAATTAGTAATTATCCCATTCTTGGGATGGTAATCATAGGCAATAAAAAGATTGGAGAAATGGATTAGAGAATTGCATTAAACATGTAAGATGAAGTAAATTATTTTAGTACCCTTTTTTGGAAATTCTCAACATGTTGCAAAAGGTCGGTTTCCTTCTTAGTGAGCATTTGAAATGACCTCGGAAGTAGTAATAACTACACAACCAAGTAAAAGCCATCTAGTTTGTTGTCCAAGGCTCTTTACTTATGTAATGAGAAACATGCCAACATATAAATATATCACACAATTTAGGGTTTATTAGGCCTTAAATTTTTTTTAAAAGGTTAGGTTTGGTTTTAGGGTTTAAAAGCACGGTTATTTGAATGGTTATTTGTGTGGTTATTTGAACATTCAAAGAACCATTAGTCCTGGTTTTTTCAATGTCTTAAAGAACCCAAGGTTTCCATGAAAGAACCGATGGTTTTTTGGCCAGTTTTTTTTTTCCGCCTTTTGAGAACCATGGTTATATACCAAAAATTAAACAAACCATGGTTATTAACCTTAAGAATTGACCTGATAACCGCCTGTTCCTGTTTTAAATAGCTGCCCGACACTGGTTTAAAGCTCAATAGAAGGTTTTGTCTTAGGGTTTAGGGTTTGAACCTCAATAGAAGGTTTTGTCTTAGGGTTTAGGGTTTAATAGAAGGGTTTGGTCTGGTGTTTTGTGGTTGGGTATATGGACACTTGACCAGCAATTCCCACAAAAATAAAAGAACCCATTCTGACCCTGAACTGGCAATTCTGGAACAAATCAAAGAACTTTTTAAATTTAAGAATATTAATTCTCTATTTTTAAAAAAAAGAAAAAAGAAAGCAAGTCATATAACCTACCCTAAAGTTGTAGGGTTCTTTGTTGGGTTTTCCATAAAAACCTCTAATTTATGGAAATTTTTAATAAGCCGAAACTATGAACATTTGTATTTTTCCTTAGATTTTCAATATGGCTATGAAAAGAACAACAATTAGATGAAGGATTTGATTTGATTTTTTTTCTTTCTTAATACATGTTTTTTTACAATGGATGTGAAGTACATAATATGCACCACAATTTACTAGTTACATTTATTGACATTTATCTAGAAACGAGAATAATGGACATATTATTATTATTATTAAATAAATAAAGATGTTTTCACCTTGGAAGGAGTATTCATGATGTCGAGGACGCGATTGGATTTTATATCCGGTGGTTTTGGGGCAACCGGTGTATGTTTCTTCAATTGTGCAAAAAGAGAAACCAATTAGTTAAAACAAAACAATAAAACCTCCCAATTGCACCACTAAGGATTTGACCACGGAATGCTTAGCTTGCTCTTTAGCACCATCTTTACCGTTTTGGTCATCTCCAATAACTTCATTCAATAGTAAAGGTTTTTTTTTGTTGCATACAATTCACAAAATTATGATGTTATGTAACGTATTTTTTTGTTGCATATTGTCGTGATTCATTGTGCAACAAAAGGTGTTGTGGGTGTTGTTTAGCTCAAATCTTTGTATATTTAGGGTTTATGGTGGAGGCTAAAACAATCTACTTTGAATATAGTTTGTGTGAAACAAAGTCGAAATAAGTTTAATGTAGTTGAGATCGGAATCAAAATTATATTGAAAAGATGAAGATTTTGTTGTTTAGCTCAAATCTTTGTATATTTAGGGCTTATGGCGGAAGCTAAAACAATCTAGTTTGAATTGTGTGAAACAATGTTGAAATAAGTTTAACATAATTGAGATTGGAATTAAAACTATATTGAAAAGATGAAGATTTTGTTGTTTAGATCAAATCTTTGTATATTTAGGGTTTATAGCAAAAGCTAAAACCATCTAGTTTTAATTGTGTGAAACAAAGTTGAAATAAGTTTAATATAGTTGAGATCGGAATCAAAATTATATTGAAATGATGAAGATGAAGATTTTGTTGTTTAGATCAAATCTTGAAGGTATGTTTAAGGTTTAGGGTTTTCTAATGCAAAAGTTAAAACAAATCTAATTTGAATTGTGTGAGGCAAAGTCAAAATTAAATAAATTGAATAGTTAAGATCGGAACCCAAACTAAGTGTATTGAAAAATCTAAAGATGAAGTTTGTGATTAGGTGTTGGAATATGTGATGGGTGGGGGGGGCATACCTTGGGTTTAAAATTGTCGAGTTCGGTTTCCATATGAATATCCCACACGGGTATATCCCCGGCACCATCAACAAAAACCTTTTCTTCTTTATCTTCTCGGCTTTGAGTCACAAGAAGCTTATCGCCAAAGAAACAAAACCTGAATTTAATTCATGCATCAAAATATAAGGACTTATTTTTCATTGTTGAATGGGTTCACTATTGATGACCCAAAAAGCCAAATTTACCAAAAATGCTTGGTTAAATGCATGCTAAAAAGGCTCATCCCAATGTAGCGAGTCTCAAAAACAACAAAGGGCTTGAAAAAATATTCAAAAATATTGAAACCCAATGTATTCAAATTTGAGCATTCACTTAAGGTACCACTTTGTATAGCAAGATGCAACACTCTAAACATTTCTTGGAAATAATAACTTGCAAGTCTTATGAAGAGAAAATCAAAATATAGGTTTGTCATGTGTAGCATGATTATTAGTGCAAATTACAACATTTCATAACTTGAATTGGTTTATACCCAAGACAATTTGTTAAAGACAATCAAGGCTCATCATGTACCCCTAAAGTGCATATAAGTTGTGTTTTTCAAGCAATTAAAGGTATTAGAAATTACAATAATGCATGTGAATATGTGAAGGGAATTTTGTTAAATATGAAATTTAATCAATTGTGATTCTAATTCCTTCAACTTCTTCTAGTTTGGAAAAACAATATTATTTTTAGGGTTATGATTGGTGAAAAATATTTGTGCATATATCTTACGTCCGTGAAAGGTTTGTGAATAACTCAATTTCCAACTCTTGCCATGTATGTTCTTCTGTGTTTTTCAATAAGATCCAATGTTAAATCCCTTATGCAATTGACATTTTACCAAATAAAAATAAAAAAATAAAAATTTGCATCATAATTTATTTATTTTTTTCTGGATTTAACTTTCTAGAGTGAACATATTAATGTCATGGTAGGATTAAATTAGGTCATATTTGAAGTTTATCAATCAAGTGTGATTGAATGTCTCCTCACCCTTTAAATGGCTACTTGATTGGTTACCATTTAGCCTATAATTAAAATTAATGGGATTTGCCCAAGTTTTGAAGATCATTGTAGCTTTATTTTCAAAGGTCCTTAGCCATTATCCAAATGGTGCAATAAGGGGCAACATGGTTGAGTAAAATTCCCAATATTTTAATTCATGTGTGCCCCCATTTGTTCCTAAGAGAGGCTAGGTAATTCACAAGTAGAAATCAACATACCCTAGTTTAGGGTTAGATTCCACAGTGACAAAATGAATAATTAAAAAATTTCAAAAAACTATTAATGTTTTAATTTTGAAAACATTAAAATTTCCATGATCTACTACGATATTGTAATATGAGTAGTGAAATTACTTTGAGTGTAACCTATGTTAAATATGATGATTTTCAACAAAAATTCAATTCACTATTTTGAGGATTATTTAATGATGGAATTGACCTTTTGGGTAAGGTAGTTGTGTTGGCTCTTGTGTGATGTTTTGATGAATTCAAAATGTAAAGAAAATATAATTTCAATTAATTCCTTTCTTAAACTACAATTTTACAATGACAATTTAGTATCGCATAAATTTTACAAATGCATGGTGAAGAAAAAATTTACCATGGTAGATAAGTTCCATTTTGTCCACTAGAGATAACAACATTGCTTGTTGGCTGCACATAATTTGCAAATAAAAATATTGATGTCATACATGTTACGTAAATTGATAATTTTACTAAATGAAACATGACTTATGGGAGCCATTGAAAACCTGATTCAATTCTCCATTTCCATATCAAATAATTCAAAAGTGGAAACTCATCAGATTCAAGTTTAGAATTTAAATTTAATTTCGATATACTATCATCCAATTGGAAGATAAGAAGAAGCCCAAATAATTCCTTTTGGAGTTTAGATTTTTTAAATTCAATATTATTGGTTTGGATGAGTGAGTACATTGTAATTATTATATCCCTTATGTGATAATAATCAAGCAAAAGTCAACATAATTTACATTGTAACAATTCAATGTGGGTTTTGTTACATAGCAATACAAAGACATAAGTCATAACATACCTCAAAATTAATTGTGATGCAAAAAGATTCAAGAATCAAAACTTCAAATATGAGGTTTTTTATATTTAAAAAATCATTTAAAAATATTTTTCAATTTTCAATTTTGTGGTTTTGAAAGTTTGGCAATCCTTTTCAAAAAAATTAGCAATTTTTTTTTTCAAATTAAGACTAGGAACTTTTCCAAAAAATGTTTTTGTCATCGTAGTGCAAAAACTTGGCCCCCAAAAAAAAGGTCGGTGCACATGTTGCATTGTGAAAATAATTGCAAAGTTACACTTACTTGGTGATTTCTTGGGGTTTTCCATCCTTTTTTAAAGGTAGGAAAAACAAAGATGTTTTTGCCTCGCCAGATGCACTAATGCCGCCCACAATGAAAAATCTACAAAACACATGTATAACAACACTTATTATTCATTCACAAGTGAAGAACAATGTAAAGGGTCATTACATAATCAAGGGTGCATGAAAATACTTGTCTTTGAATATTGTAGTTGTGTGGCCATGTCTTGGTTCTAAACCTTTTTGGTTCACCTATCCCCAAAATTTTCAATTCGAACAAAGAAAGAGAACATGTATTTAGGACTTCCAAAAATGATGATGTACATAACAACCTTTAATCCTAAAATACGCCATGACATAATCATATCATGCAAGTTAAAAAATCACCTTCTAAATTTTAATGTTCCATATATTGCATTTTGAGGTTCTAAACACTACAATAAAAGAGAATTCTTTTATTTACAAATTGAAATTCAAGATTTTAAAGATTTTCAATAAGAAAATAGTTGGAACAGTTTTAGGGTTAAGACATACATATATCACTAATTGGCTTTAAATTACTTAGTATACCAAAATTTATATCATGGGTCACATTGTTTATCATTGATCAAACCGGTGTGCCTTGTTAAAGGATAATATAACAAAATATAGGGTCATTGTTAAATAGGATTGTGTCATATAATGATGTTCCATACCTTAATCCAAACAAAGTTGATTGTGCTTATAACATACATGTCCTCAAGTATTAGACTACCTCGTCCTCCATGCAAGTAAATTAGATCATCCTTAGCTATAATCGCCGCATTTTGTCTAGGATTTGGTATTGAGCCCTTTGTGCTTTGCAATTTCCAAACCCATGTCTATAAACATTCAAGTCAAATGAGACGTTAGTGGTCCAACATCGGTTGAATATATGTTATTTATATATGTATATATAATTTATTATTATTATTTTTTGATGTCACCCAAACCCTAGAAACCCAAAAGCCATAAGACTAAAGTGACGACCTTTTAATAATACCACCTATTGATATGTCCCAACCCAATGGAAGGAGATATTTTAGCACATTATCAAATAGTGTAATTTGGAATAAGTATGACAATAGCAAGTGTTTACTATGTGGCCTAACCCACTTACTTCATACTACAAGCCAAGTGAGGTTATAATGTCACATGTCTCATGTATCTAACATTGGAGGAACATTTACCCATGGTTGGATATGGTTATATGAGGGATGGAGAACCATTTAGCTAGAATTTAACATGACAAATTATACCTATCTTTCAGAGATGAACAAATTTTGCTTTAATATGAAATGGTTGTATTTGGTGTTATATGGTTATACCAAGGTGTATTCATTACCCGTTTAGCACTTGTCTAAATATCGATTGCAAATAACATATAAGCTATCACATTTGTTTGGTGTGAACATTGTGAAACCCTTAATGTCTGTACTAATTAGGAGCTTTCTCACTTTATTGTGATGAATTTATCGTGCATCATAATGAATTTATAAAAAATATAGTTCATCCCAACAATGTGATTATGTTGAAATTTATGTGATTTTAGTAATTACCTTGCATAAATAAATTAGCATTCTATTGGCTTAACCTACCGTAGTTTCCAATATGTACATGTCATTGTATCGTTGTCGAAGGCCCCGACCTCCAAAAACAACTATTTTTTGTCCTACAACCACCATGGATGCCCCTTCTCGAACTGTCGGTATGGCCCCATCCACAATTGGCTATACCACATCAAAAAGAATGGTTGTTCAATTTCATAATTGCATTTGTGAGTATTATTAATTTCAACAATAATTAGAATGTATATTCAAGTTGAATCTATTTTATAAAAAAATAAAATTAATGAAGAATATGTACCTTGACCCATGTCATGCTTCGCAAGTCAAGATAATAGAAATCATTTAAGAGTTTATGTTCTTCGTTACGCCCTCCAAAGAAGAATATCCTGAAATTATTTGGACAAAAATTCAATGTGTATATCAGCCATATTTTTGTGTGAAAATTTAAAGAGAATGTTTTGTTACATATTCTCTCTTTTATGGGGAAAATTTTGTGAAATTTCAAAAAAAATTGAAAAAAAATTACCACATTTTTACTCGGGTTTTAGAGAGAGGGGGGGAAGGGGGAAAGAACAGCGTGGAACATTAAAGTAATGGGAGGTTGTTGAAACATGCCACCATTTAATGTTAAATCCCCCTTGGGGATGCTTGCTTGATTAAAATTTGACACCCTAAACCCTAAACATTTAATATTCCTTGAGCTCGTTTGTCCTCTAACTTTTCAAGTGAAGGGTTTATTGCCATATCATGTAAGAATCAAAACAAACTTGAACAAACACTTCAATGGCACCTTATTTGAAGTTTGTTCCAATATTGAAAACCTTGTACTTGTTAATTTGGTGCATAGTTGAATTAAATTGAACTACAAAGTGGAAAACACTGAAAAGAGTATATTTGATTAGTTTAAATACACAAAAGAGCAATTTATATATATATTAAATCATATACCTAACATGGTATTCAAAATTAGATGGTGGCAACAATTGGATGTTGGTATATGTTCCCTTCCATGGGTCACATGCACTATTTTTACATTCCATGCCACTATTATTATATCATTACAAACCATCCACAAGTATATGTTCCATGATTTCGCATGGGATGAAAAATTATCACCTAGGAATGAAAAATTGCTTTAATGGATTTTAATAGTTAAAACCTAATGATAATATACATTGTTGTAATATATGTATGTATGAGCCCACCAAAATCAACATGACTAATATTGTCTCATAGCCCCATGGATGAACCATACAATCATAACAATATACCACCTCCTTCTAGAGGTGGGTTTTCTTTAAATTGGAAATTTTTCAATCTATCATATAGTTGGGGACATACCGATCAATCCCATCAAAGGCTGCTGAATGCCCATCCCGACAAGATGGTGGGCCACCATTTGTCACCGGCCTTGTCCAAATCAAAGTTGAAGAATGAATGTGGTAAAGTTCATCCACCTATGATCATTGAACGAACTTGTCTTAATTCAAAGAAAAAAATTGTATCATATATATATAGATATAAATTTTGAAATAATTTGAAATAAACACCATGTTAAAAACCTTTAGCTTGTGTATTGAAATTCATAACCAATCCATATTTTGCTTCCAAGTTGCTCGAATAGAATAGAGTAGATATGAAGGTCCTTACACCTATTCCTTGAGAGTGACTAGGTTCTTACACCTATAAGTAGGTCCTACAAGAACCCTCCCAATCTCAAGAGCTAGGCAATATATCCCTCCTCTTTCTAGAAGGGAAAATAATGCATATAAGGTGCCCTCAAAATACATGAGGAGAATTTGCAAAGTGCTTTACATTGACAATAATATTGCCCTAGCTAACATAATATCCGGCATAAATGACCAATTAACAAACAAGTAAATCTACCAAAATAGATTTCATTGTTGAAGGAGATAGGACAATTTATGGAATTTACTTCCAATTTGATTAGTTTTGTTATAAGTGAAAGCTTATTTTTGATGAAAATTTTGTTTCATTTTGGATCCATTCCTATGGTTTACTACAAACATTTATTCACATTTTTAGGGGGGGAAAAAAAGAGTAGTCGTTATTATCTTAGTGAAATGCATTTTCACCTTGCCATATTTGTTGATGAATCCCCCAAACATGAATGTGACATTATGGGCTTGGGTTATTGAATGTCCAGTTCTAGCCACTGGCCAATTGTTGAATTCACTTCTTGTTTTATATCGTCTATATGAACCTACACAATCAAACATCACAATGTCATATTTGTTAATCCAAAATAGGTGTTGTAATGTGATTCCAAATACCTCCTTTTCAATGCATCTTGGATCATAACTCATATCACTCATGTGACAAGAACACCCCATGTTTGCATTAGAGTTGCAAAAACCTCCTCAATTCTCCTTCATATATTTTCAATTCCATTAGCCCTTTTATTCGAAGGGGGAAATTTTTTTGTAAAAATTGATTTTTTTTAACAAATATTATATATATTACATGAAATGTAGATCATGGATTATGAAACTATTTTTCAATACTTGGCATTTGGAAACTTTTAAACATGGTATGAAACAATTGGGTAACCTAGATTAGAGTTTTGATAAAATATTATATATTTTATGGGCACGTGATCAAAAACTATTTTTAAATTTAATATTGACCTACAAGTTTCAAATTTATGTGAAATAACACAAGGGTTGAATAATAGGAAGGTTTTATTTAGGGTTAAAAGACCAACCTATGATTTCAGCTAGTGGCTTATCTTTTGCCTTTGATTCAAGTTGTTCTTCTTCATATAAAGTTCGAAGGTATCCCATATACATGTCAATGCCCTAGAACACAAATTAAATTTGCATAAATTGTCATTCATCCAAAAGGTTTCAATTGGTATCAACTTTGATTATTTTATTATTATTGCATGTTAAAATTATAAAATTGTATGCATTGTGAGATTCAAAAATGTAAACAACAACTAGTGCACCTAAATTGTGATGTTTTAAATTTGGACAAAATTGCCACCCTTGATAACATATGTGAAATGGATTTTTATTTTTATTTTTGGCTCTATTCATTACAAAAATATTTGAATGATTTATCAATTACTTGTAAGTAAATAGTGAGGCCGGGTTCTGTCAACAAATTCCCAAGGCATTCGATTCGTTGTATATTTTTAAGGTGGCCCATGGTAGATGGGAGAGCAATTAGTTGATTGCCATGGCAATCAAACTCAACTAGCTCATTTAATTGATCCAGTGTCGATGGTAAACTTGTTATCATGTTATCACTAACATCAAGTTTCATAAGTGATTTACAAGATGAAATAGTTGTTGGAATAATTGTCAATGCATTCTTGGCTGCAAACCATGAAATTTTTTGATCACATTGACTTAAATGTAACATGTAATTAAGGAAAAAAAGAATAAGAATATTATAAAAATCCCAAAATAAGTACTATTTACCCCCCAAAAATGACCAATTTCTCCAAAAAAAAGGAAAATAATCTAAAGTTTGCAAACAAAATCTAACTAAACATCTTATCACCCTTGAAGGTAATAGCTACTTCTGAAGGTGAATTTTTTCCTAAATGAGTGCAATTTATTTTTTCCTTGAAGCTTAAACCTTGGGCTCTCACACCCTTCATTAATTATATCCATCCAAAGCTTCTCTCAACAAACCTTACATGTATGACATGCTCTAAGTATTTCATAACCTTTCAAAAAAGGTGCAAGTCATGTTTAGGTGATAAATCAATAATGAATTACAATTTTGCAATTGAACATTTAATTATAAGCCTAAATAGCAATGTGTTTGAAGCTAAAGAAATTTGATTTTCATCAAATCATGAGTTGAACTTGTTATGAAATGGTTGGAAACCTTAGCTTCACCACTTACCATCTCCTTCAAAACAATAGGTACTTGAAGGTGTAAGTACATCTCCCTCCTAAATAATAAGAATTTTTAAGCATAAGATTTTTCTCACTCCTAAATAATAGGTACTATAGGTGTAAGATCCTTCCTACTCCTAGATAGTAGGTGTACAATCCCTTTGATTCCTATTGCCTTGTGATCTACTTATGTTTGGGGTTATGATAAGGTTTGCCTTGTGATTTAAAGTAAGCAAGGCGAATGGGGAGGAGAAATTTCCAAAATACATTGGCTAGCTTTAGTTACCACCTCGTCATAAGGCCCTCAGTTGGAATGCCCCCACCTTAGGTTTTTACCCTACACTTAAGGTTCACTTTAAGATTGGCAATTTTGAATGCAATTTAATCCTTTTGAAATTGATGGCATTGTGCTCACAACCATGAACTTGTATGTCAAGTCAAATGGGGGAGAGATCATGACTTACAAAGGTTAAGGTTAACAAGTTGATGCATGTTGTTCCAAAAGCAAGGTAAGGTTGAAATATGGTTTTTTGAAAAGTCGATTTCTCGCAACATTGTTAAATAGCTCAAATTCATGTCTATTTCTTTTAGGTCATTTTCGGAAACGTCCAACACCTAAAATAAAAATACATAAGTACTACAACCTTTTAGGGTGAGAATAATTTTCCTTAATTTTAAAATATGTATATTACATTCAAGTTTGTATTGGACCACGTATGAATCTACATGAATTCACTCTAGAAAATTATTTTATTCACCAACATGATGGAAACGATATACCTGAATTTTCATGAATGTGAAAAGGGTGCGAGGAAGTTCTGAAAATTTGTTATTTTTCAAATTGAGTAACCTCAAGTTTTTTGTGTCTCCCATATCTATTGGCATTGATGTGAAATAATTCCTGCCATTTTTTTAAATTTTTAATTAAAAAATTAAAACAAATCCTTTGAGTATTTGTGATTTGCAATCATGTTCATCTATAACTATGCTTCAAGAAATACACTAAAAAGTGTTTTGTCTTAAAAGACACCCATGAAAAATGATTACAAAAAGGAAATGTAATATTATTTAAGATGCAATCATTCATACAAAGCTATAGATAACTGATGAACTATTTTCTTTAGGAATAAATTCTAAATAATGCTTTGAAGCAAAAAAAAATTGTTTTGTAGTTCTTCACAAATAAACTTCCATGTAAGCTAATGCCTCACAAATTGAAAATGTCACATTTTGTGTACAAATCTAGACATAACAATTATGTTTATGACTTGTAATATCTTGTAGTTATATGTAAAACATGGGGACATAGGAAATGAGGAGTTAAGTATAATTACTTGTAAAGGTTGATTTCATTAATTGTGGTAACATTTGCCATTTTGGCCATTTGCATGAACTTTTGAGGCATTTCAGACATATTCAAGTTGCTAAAGATTGACACACATTAGGTTAGTACCTTAATATTTTGGGTCCATTAATACATAGATATATTTACTCCTAGTGTCATGTTCTTTCAAAATCCTACATGTTTCAGCTGACTTATCCTTATAATATGAAATTACAAAAGGAAACAATTGAAATATTTATGTGTTTTTAATATAAAGATGCAATTATGTTGATCTTAGGAAATAAAAAGACCATACATTTGAAAACAACATTTTAGATTCCATGTGCAAGTTTGGCTTCAATTGAAATGTGCAACATGTCCCCTCAATCTTATTAATGCAATAGTATTAATCACATTGTTAAAATTGCCATGAAATGAGTTTTGAGAAGTTTGATAGGATAGAAAAGTCACCTAAAGTTCAATTTGCAAGTTCTTCGACACTCAACAAGTCGAGCTTTGATCTTCTCCATACTTGGTTTTTTGGCTATAATCACATATAAACCAAAAATGACTATAAACTCAAGTTTGAATGTTTAAAATGCCTTGTGAATATGTGGCATAAATTGAATTTCAAAGTTTTTTTTACAAAAAACATACACACAATCAATATCCATATGGTTTTCCTTTTAGATTACATCTAACCTAAATGAACGTGATTGATTTTTATGTACAATAGATATTACATATGGAATACACATAGAAAAAACCTCCAATTTTCAAATGATAATTTTATTATGTTGCACAATGATAGATAGAAGTCAAAATATGAGTAATTTACGTTGTGGTGACCCTGGCTTGATTGTCACCTTCACCTTCCCCATTTTGGCTTCTTTGAAAACAATGATCAAAACTTGTTCAATGGCATGAGCATTCAAACCTTAGGACTTGTGAATTTTCCCATTTCAAGTCAATGTCAATCTCTTGTTCCTTGTCTTAACACATAACAAGACATTATCAAACCCAAAATTGATCCACTTGTAAATGAAATTTTGCATGCACTTTAACTTCATCAATTGTTCCATGAAATGTTGTTACCCTAAAGTAGATCAAAATGGGCAATCCTAAATCACAACAATTAGAAATATAGTCCTTCACAAGGACCCTCACAAGGAGATAGTAACCCTAAGAGGATATACACAAACATGATTTTTCCAATCCAACCCACATAACCTAATTAGGTTTGAGTCATTTTATGGTAATCATGCATGTTTCATTGTACTTGGTAATGGAATTTGTTGAGCAAATCACTCCTTCATATTAACAATGGGTAACATGACTTGCACCTCAAGGGTTGATGAAATAATTTTCGGGAAAAAGGTGGCCATATTAAGATGGGATGAAACATGTCCATGATTAACTTTTGTGTATTTTAAATGATTTCAAAACACCAAAAAAATAAATAAATCAAAACAACAAACCTATGGGTTGATTTGTCATGGTAAGATTAAGATCTATTTTTTTCTTTTTTTTCTTTTTCAAACCCAAATATAAAAATCCTTCCATTTAACATTTCAAAGTTTGGGTTCCTAGAAAGCTAACCCATTTCTTTTACAAATTATAATATTCCTTCATTTTTAAAAAATTAAAAATTAAAATAACTGTTGGTTTTAGTTTTTTGAGTGAGGGGCAAAAATTAAAATTATAAACATGCCGGTTTTCTTTCCATATTTTGAAAACTCAAAGAACCAACAAATACCACTAAAGAATTGACAAAAAATTGCATGTTTCTAGTTGATTCCTTCAAGATCATTACAATGTTTTTAAAGATGACAATTAAATGTCATAATCGGTTCATTGTTTTTTTGGAACACCTAATGATGATAAAATCTGTAGAATTCTACATTATGCCAATGGGAACTTTGAGAAAATGTTGAAAAAACATAAAATGTCAATATCATAAGGATTTAAATGTCATGGGGTTAAGATTCATTGAAAGTAGTTGTGTTTTTCTTTTTGTTTTGTTTAAAAAATGGTTTAAATCCATAAATAGAAAGTTATAAGGTGGGAATAATAATTTCAAAATTGTTAGAAGGAAATATTAGAAAATGTAGGGTGATATCCTAAATGAGAAGACCAAAAAGAGGAACATTGAACACCTGATCTAATCTATTCTTTCATACTATATTTGTGGATTTACATTTCTTTTGTTAGTTCATGTCATCATTTTTATTGAAAAAAAGAAAAGGTAACAATTTAGTATATCACTTTTGAAATTTTGTATTATTGTAATAAAGATGCAAGTGTAACCTAGGTTGTTGTACAAGATATGCACCACAAGAATGCAATAGAGATTAAGTTATTTTTATCCCTCCCTTTTGGTATCATAATTATTTTAAGTTCATATGGACCATATTTATAAGATGTGAGAATATCAATATGTCATAAGGGAATTGTGGGTGGAGGAAAAGATATTCAAGTTTCTAGTAACCCTATGCATGGGACAAAGGTAGGTTATTGTCACAATATGATTGAAGATGGGGGAATTAGTTTTGAAGATAGAAGGTCACAACAAAGATCTATAACATTTATCAACTCAAATTTGGGAGAGATCCTCCTTTAGGTGTATTTTTTTTTTGTATCACCAACTTAGCAACCACCAAGATTGTTGGATTTGATTCAAAAGACACTAGAGCTGGGAGTTTTGTGGTGGTTCTTGGGATCGATGGAATTGGGTGTTTCTTTGCAAAGTAATGACCATTTTTACATCATGTCTCGATGGCCTTATGCTTCAACTTGAATAACATGTCATTCATCAAATTCCCAATGTTGTTAATAGTATAAGGGATTTATGGATTCCAATGGTGAATAATTTGTCGGAAGGAGGAGCATGTTTTTATAAAACCATAGTTTAAGGATAGATTCAAAGAAGGAAACATAGTGGAGTGAATGGAATTTACTAGCCAAGAAGTTCATTCATTATGTTGGAATATGTGTCAAGCTACAAATGGGAAAGTTCAAGTGGATACATATAGGACATAGTAAGATATAGATTTCAACTTGCACATCAAAGACAATTGTGTGAGGGTTGTGTGATCTGAAGAAGAGGAAGGAGAAACTTATCTATAGGTTCTATAAGATTAGGAAGGATGCATGATTGAAAATAAGAGGATGGACAAATAGAGAATAACTTCAAACCAAATAATGTTTTTAATCCCTCTTTATAAAAAATTTCCCCTAGGTTGGGTGACATATGAATCATGTAGTTGTGATTTCATAATAACATTTTGTCAAATTTTATATTCCAAATTGGACTTGAAATATGAAAGTTATGTGTTGTTCAAGATTATGCCAATATGGAGTTTCTTTTGGCTTATGCCTTAAAAGTAGAAAAAGTTCTTGGAAAGTTGGGGGAAATTCCATTTGAATCTCTTATGGAGGAACAAAAGGAAATGACGCAAAGTACATAGAGTCTTCTATGAATAAACATGTACAAGTCTTGAAATGAACCTTTGATGAACTTTTTCAAAGGGCACTCAAAGTTGTAACAATTGTTTTCAATTGTAGGATCAAACAACATGTCATATTTGTAATACATGGGATCACCTACTTATAAATTGTTTTAAATATGCCAACTCCAAGCCTAAATGCCAAAAAGTGAAGGGTTTCATATGATAGAAAATTGCAATCTTAGGTGTTCATTTTATAATGGGATGGGGCATATTCAGGAGAGGTGTTGGAAAAAGAATCCTAAGGTAGGGACAACTACAACCAACTTTTTAGAAATCCTTGTTGATGATGAAAAATCAACTTTGTTTTAGTTGAATCATATTTGTGGAAGCAAAAATTATGTGTTTCACACGTTAGATTACCTAAACATTGGGTTCTATGTAGAAAAAATTATCAATGAAAGTCCAAGACCAACATATCTTATGGGGAAGTTGAAAGATGTAGGAATTGGATTTGAGAAAGGTTTTATTGTGGGATCCAAAATCATATCACACTTCTTTAGGTACCATCTCTACATAGGATTTCAATCAACAAAATGAAAAAAAAAATCTTATATATATTAATGGAGATGAATAACCATATCATTGAAGAATTAGTGAATACTATAGCTTCAATGCTAATTATAGCTACAAATGTGGTCAAAAAGTTGGGGATAGTGATCTTGTTGTAGGATCATAATCATACAAAGCAATGTTAGGCATGGTGATGCAATCTATGGGAAAATTTAATGAACTATTAATTTGTGTGGGTGAGGTTATATGTAGAATGGACTTTATGGTGGTTGATACGTATGAATATGATGTTCTCTTGGGATTTGATTCTTAATCAAAATTGGAGTAGTTATTGATGTGGAACAAAGTTTGATTCAAATTTGGCATGGTCCAAGAGTAAATGTACAAGTACTTCCTTTGAACATAGGGAACATGCTTCAAGTGTTGGAAAAGGAGGCAAGGAATTGGAAAGGTGGACTTCAACAAGATTCGTTTGAGTTTCTTAAAGATTGTTGAAGAAGGAAGTTGTCTTAATTCATTAAAAGGAAAACAAGTATTAGATTTTGACCAACCCTATGATGAGCTTGAATTTAAATCTAGTGAGCATGATGACAATCAATCCAAGAGAGAAGCAAGGATGATTGACTCGAGTTCATCTTACAAAAGGAATTGGAATAGGAATTGGAGTTGAAGGATCATGGGTTGGAAAGTCTAATAAAGGGAGAAACACCAAAGTATATGTTTGTTTTGAGTTTGGAGAAACAAGCAAATAATGTGATGGAATATTCTTCATGAACGTACTTATGTTGATTGGTTGAAATGGGTAAGTCTTGAAGATGAATTTGACCTTACAACTCTTAGTAGTTCAAATATGTCAGCATTGTTTCAAGTTAATACAATTGAAAAAAAATAGCATGGAAACAAAATGAAGCAGGAAGTTGCAAGACATTGAAAAAAGGTCATGAGTAAAATTAAAATTGACACAATATTGGATCCACAACAAACTGAGGAGCTATGGTGGTTGTTGGAGAACTTTGCCTTGATGTTTTTGCATGGAATAAAAGTGAACTTGGTTGTTGCATAATAAGGGAACATTTCATTCCACCCAAGGATTTCCTCCTTGTCGAACAACACCAAATAGGTTGTCACATTGGGAGGGGTTTGAAATAAATAAACAATTCAGGCATTGGTTTCTCGAGGTAAAATGAGGCCCAATACATAAGAGTACACATGCAAGGTGACACTTCTAATCCAGAAGGATGGTAGTAGGAGGTTTTCTAGACATTATCAACCTCTAAACTTGCAATTTAAGAAGGATGTTTTTCCAAGGCCACTAATGGATGATGTTTTGGAAGCAAATTGGGAATTCAATTTTTTTTCTATTCTAAACTTACAATTCAACTTTTGGCAGATAAAAAGGGCATCAAAAGATTAAAAGAAATCAATTGATCATTAAATTTGGGTTTTTAATTGGACCATTGTGCCCTTCAACTTGAACAATACAATGAGTATGTTCACTTGTACCATGAAAGAAGTGTTTCAAGGTTAAATGCAAGAGTTTTAAAAAGTAATGATGGATGGTTTGGACATCCACAACATATCTTGGCAATAACATTTGAAGCATATTGAGTTCATGTTAATTTGCGTAAGGGATATAAATATCAAACTCAACCCTAATAAGTGCATTTTTGCTACAAGAAACATTCGATTCTTAGGTCATGTAATCAGTAAAACCAAGATGATGCCTAACGTTCAAAAAGTTTGGGCAGTTTCTAATTTTCTAGTACATGTTTTCATTACAAATGTGTGCTTTTCTTGATCTTACCAGATATGCCAAAATTGTTGCCCCATTGTTTGAATTGATTAAACCAGATGTTGAGTTTAGGTGGACTCTTATATAGCAAGGTGTCAATGATACACTAAAGAAAGCTTTGATTGCAGCACCGAAAACTCAATACCAGAACAACATTGCTGCAAAGTGCAAAGACATACTAACATGCAATTCTAGTCCTGTTTGAAGACTGGCTACTGACAGAATAAGAACAAGACTTTAGTGCACAGTTTGGTCACACAGTTGTGCATTGTCAGTTCACAATGCTCTAATTCAATTGAAACTCAGGTTCCAAGAGGTTTCATGTTTGCTTTAATGTACCTCTCAAGAACACCCCCTTTGTTACCTTCCTGAAACTGCCTGCAATGCACAGTCCTGGAAGTACAAAGTACTCTTGAGAGTTTTTGTGATTAGTACACCACATCACATTTAACAATGAGGTCACATAAAATGAGGTCACATGAAAAGTTTAACCCCATATAGTACTAGCAACTATTTTTTGGGTGGATTTTCACCACTTGGTGACATAATAATAGGAAGGCAGTGCAAATCCTACAAAAGATTGGCAAAAATATGACATAACAAACTCAAGAGGTTGAGGTGTTTCAAAATAATTGAGCAAGAGCACAACAAATCATTGCATAGACACATGAAGCAAACAAGCAAGCCCCTCAATCACTACAAGAGCTACAATCTCCAGCTAAAAGCTTGCAGCTCATAAGACACAAAATCTCATGATTTAGATCTCAGAATTACTTCTTAAAAATGTGGACCAGCATATCAAAATGAACCAAGTGATCTCCTGGTACACTTGCAATGTGTCCTGTAAAACCCTCAAATGCCAAAAACCATATGTGATCACAACTACAAGAGCCAATGGTACTCCATCCGGGAAATATGGCCACAATAATGATCTCTAAAAATAAATGCATACAACACACACACAATGAGATGGCTTCCAATCCCTTTCCAAACAATCAAGTTTGAAATAGATCTACCAGGAACTTGCAACACATACACCGGGTTGTTAACTATCAAAGCCTAGATTGTGTGCCCCCGCCCATAGTCATTCCTGAGGAACAAGAAGTCGATACAAAAAAGAAAGAGGAAGATGGGTTTTGGATTATCTCCTGGAAGTAAGCTGTTTGCGGACTGACTGGGGTACAGAATCCACCATTACCTGTACACACAATCTCAGAGATAAAATTTGCAGAATCTGATACCCTATATCCAGACCTTATGAGCTCATCTTCACAAGACAGGCTGCAATTTGACAAGCAAAACTGTTCAAAGAAAACTTATGATGCCAAGTTTCAAGTGTACAAGCTACAGTGAAAAAAATTAGTCCAAAAGAGCTTATGGATCACGTACCCGCCCATCATATGAGACACTGGCAAAAACCCATGGGTCTCTTGTACTCCATGCTAGCCCTGTAGTAACCCATCCAAAAACCATCAGTGACCCATATTCACCAAAACGAGCATCTCGTTTCCCATGTTGCAGCATGCTCCACAAGGTGATCTTTCCTTTTCCTTGATTGTTGCCAGAATTAACTACCTTTTGATGAACTTACGGGTTGAGGAATTATGAGTGGGTTTTATAACTGAGCCTTAAGCACAATATCATTGAATGAATAAGGCCAAGAAAAAGAAAAAGAAAAACAGAACTGGATTCTCAGTTCAGTAGACACAAGCAGGCTCTTCAGAATTCCATTCATTTTGAGGTTATTGAATTCATTTCTATTCCTAAAAGAAACTGAGCTGTCGAGCGCTGAAAAGCTTTGCATTAAAGGGGGAATCAGGGAATCAGAAGAGGAAAGAAAAACCCATTACCATAAACACTGTCCTCTTGCTCGGTATAAGCACGCAAGAGGGAATCTGATGGGCCCTTTGGGGACCCAAATGGGCTGTTGAAAGAGACACACAAACAAAATAAGTTCCACGAGATGCAAAAGGCATCAACCAAAAAGAGACCCACAAGACCAGGGGTTCTATTCACCAATTGCTAACAAAAAAATTATGGCAGTTTCATCCCTATGCATGTGCATATATTTCTCACAATGTCCCTCATGCTTCCATTGGCCATACAAAATATACACACAAAGGACAGAGGTGCTATACAAAAAGTATGCAGTAAAAGAACTGACCTTCGGGGTTTTGCATCACCACTTAAAGCCAGGGCTACATGCCACAAGTTCACTCGGGAGTCTGTTCCCGAGCTCTGTAACAATACACAAAAGTGTTCATGGAAGCCATTCAGAGAGCAATGTGAAGGACACTAACGTAGAAACTCAATTAGAAAAAAATAGGGTTCTTGTAACACTTGTTTATGATACGATTCCTTTTTCAGTTAAGTCTTTGTAAAACATGTAACCTTTGTTATGGGGACAGAGAAAAATATGGGCTTCTTACAAGTACAAGTTCCTCGTATTTGGGATTATACTGAACACGATAAGCCCTGCCAAACACAAAATGGTGCAGCAGACAGAAGAATCATTGCTTGCTGAAACAGAACCCACTCATAAAATACTAGTCAGTTTGCACCATCACTTGCTTGGTCTTGAAGGTAAGAAGAGATATAGCTCTGCTCAATTCTTACAGCTTTCATGTCTTATACTCCTCCATCAAGATCAAGTTGTATCAATGATTGATACAACATCCCTGGCATAAGATTCTTGCACAGGCATGTTTTGAGCAATTTACCAATGTTGGTGACCAGGCAGCTCTTGTAGTGGAATGTTTGGCATTTTCAGGTCCCAAATACGAATCCGTGAATCATCCCCTGCAGTTATCTTCCACAACAAGACACCCATGTCAATCATGGCGCATACAATTGAGGTGGGAAAAGCAAAACAGGAATCATAAGAAAGGAGAAATGGATACACTTTTGACCATTATGAAATACCCATCCACCCACCCACACAATCCACATAACTTCATTCTCCACTTATTCTCCCACCTTTGTCCTCCCCCCTGAAGAAAGAAAGTTGATCTATTCCATATATCAAGCTGGAGAAGGGTACACAAGAAGGTTTGGGAAAGTTAGGGTTTAGCTTTAGCTTTACCATGATATGTTGCTTTTTTGGATTGAAATCAAGATGACGCACTTGAAGCATGTGTGCCTGTTCAATCTTATTCGTTTGGCTGCAGTTTTGTTGATGCAACATACATGGTCATGAGATCAATCATATAAACCCTGAAAAGACCTATCCACAGGTTGGTATAGCAAACTCTAACAGCCCCAAGCAAGACCTTGAATTTAGATCACAGGGCCCAACATCCTGCTCTAATTTTGGGAGCCAAATGCATGGGAAGAACAGCCAATTTTTTCAACTGGAGGATAGAATATCTAGCAATGTGAGGGTGAGAACAGGGGATAAAAGATTGGGATTTGATTTGCTGCTGCTAGGAAAAAGGTGACCTAGAAAGTCTCTCAACCTTTGAAGTGGGAAGGAGAAAGGTTTTTACTTCATTGAACGGAGATCCCAGCATTGTACAGAGACATCTGTTGCAGTTGCAACGTGGTTTATGTCATGCGGATCCCAACAACCAGAAGCCATGTGGCTTAGCTCCCCAGCTGATGCAAACCCATGGACCTGGCAGCTCCAACCACAAGAAACAAAGAGTTAGATCAACATGTGCAGTAGTAGTATAACATCAAAAATAGTGACGGGATTCATTCTCTTGCCTAAAAGTAAGAGATTCTTTTTTTGGGGTCTACCTGTGCAGTCTTCAGAGAGGTGTCAATATCCCACAAATAGAGATTCTCTGCATCGATGCTCACAAGCTGATTATGTTTCCCTGATGGCCACCATAGAGTACTGTTGATATAAAAGAAACCCATCAATACAGAGCAGTATCACATACAGAAGCTTCTGCTTATCCCTTGTGTGTTTTCAGTTAGCAGCAGTGGGCAATAGGATGCTGAGTAGAGCATGTAATGAGTATGCAAACTCAACTGCAACCTGCTAGCAGGAAGCTGTAGAAGGGAGAGAGAGTATACCATTTGATTTTGTGAGTGTGGCCTTGTAAGTTGACAACATTCTGCAAGGGAATGACACGATTGCCTCCCTGACCTCGTTCAGGAATTCTCCATATTGCTGCCCCAAAATCCCCCCCTGAAAAGCATCCGAAAGAAACCAGGTCTTTGAGTCTCACAACATAATAAATTTCCCAAGAAGCTGCTGTGTTAATTAGAATTCATTGTAGCCAAGGACATTGACATTTGACATACAAGACTTGAAGCACCCCTTGATCCAATCTTTTTTGGCAAGGTGAACTTTCAAAGCTAGAAAGGAGAAAAAATGTAGTTTGTACGGTCATCATCTGCCCAATGACAAATTCAAAGGGGAAGACACCTCTGTAATAATACCTGAGGCATACACAGTTGAGAAAAATTGTGAATCAAATGGACAGGCTGCAAGATCCCATATTTCATTCTGGTGTGTGTACAAGCCTTTGCACAAAATGTCTGCACTGTTGTCTGCAAGTTGAATCAAATGTACCTGTCCATTTTCAGGTTCAAACCCACCAACAAACACACCTTCATGACCCAATAGGTGTTTTGCACATGATCAAGTTTGAAATCTGTCACACTAAAACATGAAAGCACCTAGTGGAAATCTCCAAAAAATTGCATACATGATGATTCATAACCTATTCTGAACCTCCATTATATAATATTGGATGGGTTCATTGCTCGAGCACTGGAGTCCGATGATGCTCTGACAAAGACAAAGGAAAGTACCTCATTGTCTTCACGGAGACTGAGAGTCCCCACAAGCCAGCATGTATTTTCAGTGTCAGCAACTTGTGCAGCTATGCTCCGGGCCTAAACCCTCTCTCCCTCCATCAGATCTCTGACCAGTTCAAATTTATGCATTTGCAGAAAGCGACCAACCCTACCAGCAATCTCTTTCAAGCCGTTTCCCAGATGTAAAACAGTGCAATCTGGAAATGATGGACCTTAATTTGCCACTACATTTGCAATCTGAAACCAATGTTTGTTGGCCAAGAGAAAGGCAAGGCACATGCGCTCTGAAAACCATTCTGATGAGTCCTAACCCTAGAATCTTGCGACTTGGAAAAGTGAAAATTCGACCTTTGCCCATATACCAACCAGGACTGCAATCTCCTTATCATATTGGTACGAAACAATCCCAATATTTGGTACCTCCAAAATCATGGCATTGTGAGGAGGTTTCTCTTTGCCAGTTCATGATTTGTTGATTTGAGTCCACATCATGCACAAACTAAAATTGTTGTGATCTGCTTTCATGGCTAGATAGATTCTCCAGGCATTCTCAAATGGTAGGTAGTGCAGCCACACAAGCCATCAAGACCTCATCAAGAGCACATTGGGGGGGGGGGGGGGGGGGGTGGGGGGTGAGAAGAAAAAAAGTAAGGAAAAACAGCCAACCGCATGTTTTGTTCTTAGACATGCATTAAGGACAATGGCCAACAGATAGAAGACCTAAAGACCATGAGAGAGAGAGAGAGAGAGATTTACCTGATACTTGAGCCCATAAGCACTGCCATGAGATCCTTGCATCCTTCTTCTCCCCAACTCAAAAAAGAGACCAACCAAAAATCAAAACTCCCTTCTGGGTCCTTTTGTATCTGAAAGAACCACCCAACACAATGTTTTAGGGTTTCTTGACCTAGAAATGGGGTATCTTCTGAACTTGTGGTGTGTATTTTTTCCCTTGTTTTCTTTCTTCTCCAGCAGCAAATCTCTCAAGAATGGCGCCACAGATGAGATCCAAACATCAATCTCTTCTACCCCAAAACATGAAAAGGGGGAGGAGGGGAGGGAAAGGGGAAGGGCAAAAAACCAAAAAAAAGTAAATTCTCTTGGAATCCTTGATCTCTTAACATCGCATTCTTCACTCTTTTTCCAAAACCCAGATCTACTAAGAAAGCTGGTGGATTCGGAACCGACCCATTCTACACAAAAACATTCAAAGCTGCTGGTGGATTAGAAAACCACCCACCTACCAGAAAACGTTATGTTTCTTCACTGTCTACTATTGCATTTGCATCGATGATGATTCAAACCCCTTTCCAAATCGAACGTTTCTGGAACCTCCCCGGCAACATAATAATGTGAGTAGATATTTCCTTTCCAGAGGATCTCGCATAGATCTCGATGTTTATAGAGCCAACAAGAACTTGATCTCAGAAGAAATGCAGACTCTTCGGTTTGATTCTTCAGGTTTTTTATGACCACCTACTACTCCAAGCTCGTGACAAGTAGTAGAATGCACAGAAAGAGAGAGAGAGAGAGAGAGAGATTGCAGTGTGCAGACGTTCACGCAGCAAGGGGATACGGCAATTCGACGGGCAGGGCAGTCCGAAATGGTTTAACATGTGCCCGCCCGGGCGATGACCAAAAAAAATAAATAAATAAAAATCCAACCCCAGTTTTAGAAATCCAACCCCAGTTTTTTGGAAGATAGATCATGAAGATGAGACGTTAAATGGAGCTTCATTCTCTTTGTAGTCTCTTTGTGTTGGAATTTGTGATCACACGACATGCTTGTGTACACATTGTGGGGGTCAATGTAAACTTGAAGGGTTTTACTATGGTTGGAGATCTTGAATCTTTCAATGATGTATTTTTTTTCTCTTTCATTTTGATTGTGTGCCAAGTGTTGATGAAACATTTCCAAGTGCTCAACAAAGTGATGGATTTGCCTTCTCTTCTACCTTTGGTGAAGCATATTTTTATTTATTTGATTTTGAGTCGAATATTGAGTTTGATGAGGACTTGGAGCATCTTGTGGGAGTAAATGAAGGAGGCCATTCAAATGTCACAAACGTTGGGCAACAAAATTTTTGAGATGAACTTTCACTACCTATTTTTTATCATGTTGAAATAGAACCATCTTTCAAGGTTTGTTCAATTTACACATGCAAGTAGGAAGCTCATAATTCATTGCATTGAATCATCAACTTTTCCAACATCTATTCAAATTTGTGAAACAAATGCAACTTTTTACCCCTTTCAAAAAAGTCGCGGACATTCTATTGATTGCAATGAT
>Ga0209611_10003832_pt1 | contig 25908 bp, 20 predicted proteins | sample S1TSphgellanicum_3_FD_187693 | JGI IMG/M metagenome (GOLD analysis project Ga0209611, IMG submission 187693) | Host-associated microbial communities from peat moss isolated from Minnesota, USA - S1T2_Fc - Sphagnum magellanicum MG (SPAdes) (version 2) | ecosystem: Host-associated > Plants > Peat...
CCCATTAAGTTCCCTTAAATTCCAAATGTATGTATATATGTATGTATGTATGTATGTATGAGAGAGTCCAAGAGGAGGAATACTTGGAGTATTTCTTGACCATAAGAATAACTTGGATGAAAACTTTAAACAAGGAAAACATGTTTTTTGCAAGGTATGAAATGGAGGGCACACTTTGGTAGGAGTGTGAAGAATTGTTGGATGAGAATCAAATTTGGCATCAACTTTATCAACCATGGTTTCAAAAAGGGCATCCATTAAAAAAAACTTATCAACTACAAAAACAAAAGATCAAGACCATGTGGAGTTGTATGATATTATTTCATGCACAAAACTTTAGTTCCAACTCAAGATGATCATCATCACCGCTTTTCCGAGTTGAAATTGATGAACAAATCAAGAGGATGAATTTAGTTATTCAACAATTCTTTATGAATGTCATATTACCTTTTCAGATTCTGAAGTAATTAAATTATTTTTGAAAAATTCCAAGTTTTAAGTTTTTTTTTTTTGAAATGTTGAAATTTAAGGAAATTACAAAAAAATTTAATTTTAATTTTAAAAAATTAAAGAATTGGTGGAAACCCAAGAGCTTTTTGGTGCTTCAGGCCAATCCACCATTACAGAGGAGATCCAATAATTGACAACATTTTTTTTATCCTATAATTTGGTAGAACATTATTTCTCCTCATTTTTGCAAAAAGAAGCAATAGAGAAAATGTTGTAAAAAATCTCATTATGTTAGACATTCAAAGTCTAGAGAACCCACTAAAGAAATTAGCTTTATTTATTGATAAAATGTCATAAATTATTATTATTATTATTATTACTGCCAAAGTGAATTTTGAAAAATAAAATAATTTATTTGGCACCCGAGTGCTGAACCTGAATGGATATTAAAGTATATGAGTGGGCACACTATCAATGCATTTGGAGTCTTTGGGGGTATTGAGAATTGACTTTGGAAATTGGGTTCTAAGGTCTTGGAATTTGTTGTGGGCTTCCCAATGGATGAAATCTTTTTTCCTTCTGGAAGTGAAAGGATTGCAACAAGATTCTCTTCTTCTTCTTTTTTTCTTAGTCTCAAGATGAGCACATCCTTCCTAGTTCCCAGCCCAAAATGGATGAAAAAAATCAAAAAGGATGAATGTAGTTAGTCATCCAACAATTCTTCTTTAGGAGTATACATAAACACAAGTCAACACTACAAATGGGATTTGGACTTTTTGTGGTATGCAGAATCCCATTTGGGAATTGGCCCCTCAAGATTGTGATGGCCACCTGAATCTTCTATGAAAAATTTTCCCTTTGAAAGTGGCCTTTTTGTGGCAAAGATTCTCTTCATCATCATCATCATCATCACCTTCTTCTTTTTTTGGTAAGCAATGAAAAATATGAAATGGGGGTTGTGGATTTAAAAAGTTCAAGCAAAAAAAGAGTGGTAGTTTCCTCAAAATTTCTCTTAATATGGAAAGTTTTGGAGGAATCTTGGAGGTTTTGGCTTGTGACACATTTTCTCTTCTGGTGCTCATTGGATTGATGCTCATTGTGCCCAAGAGAGAAGGAAAGAAGAGACACTGGGCTAATTGTGATTGCTGCTTTGTTTACCCACCAAAGCTGGAGATTTTTCTCTCCTCATTTGCAGCACCAGCTGTGAATATTCTTCTGGAGATAGCAGCATCTCCTAAGTTCTTCCCCCCCACCCACAATTTGAGTTGTATGCTTCCACTTTGTGGGACCACTCAGTCGTTGCAAAAACCCACAAAACCTCAAACCAAAATTTCAAACCAAAACTCCCATCTTCCAAAAGAAACTCCCCCAAAGTTTTCACTGCATCTTCTTTTTTTTCCTTGGGATGCTAGAAACGGCGGTGACCCATCATCCATTTCTTCACAATTTTCATGTACCCAATTGGCTGAACCTTGTTGGATTGTCTAGCAGAGTGAGTGTAGATTTTGTCACACAATGTTGGTATCCATGATGTCTGACATGTGAGGTTTTCTCTCCAGGACAACAGTCACAGCAGCTCAATTGAGTCTGTCTTTATCAATGCAGCACATGTGAGAGTGCGTTGAAGGTGTGGAGGGACAAAATGTAAGCTTGCATAATTGTCATAGTTTCAAAATTTTGCAGCTTCAATTTGGTAATGGTGCTCACCTTAATCTCAGAAAGAAGATAAAACTCTTGCTCCCGGCTTGTTGGAATCACACTGTTTGATATTGGGTTGCAGGATCTAGCTTTCAAGGTTTTGAGCAAAGCTTCAAAAACTCTGTATGCATGGTCTTTGCTAAGAACTTTTCACAGTTGAACTTCATGATTTTGTTATGAAATCGTTAAATAGTACTAGTATAAAATGCACCTGGACTTGGATCCCTGATTGATTTCATGTTTGAGCAACAATACTGAGGTGCAAAAGATCTCTGGAACAGTACCCAGCAGAGTTAAGAGTCAAAGACAATCTCAATAATTTCTCAGAAATCTGGATCAGATTTAGCATCAACATGTCACATATGAAAAAAGAATGTATGTGGGTGGTCACTATGTGTTTCATGTATTTGATGTCAGTCTTATGCAATTGCCATCCAGGGTCCAGAGTCCATGCTCAAGTTTGCTGCAACATCTTCCTTGATCTGATGAAAGCTCTTATATGGTCTGTGGTTTTTTTTTCTTCCAGACTAGTAGATTTCAACTGAAGGTTGTGCAACAAGTGATGCAAGATGGTCCACTTCGGGCAATACATCTTGGCCAATCAAGTCCCAGGCTGGGAAGAGTGCGCCCCCCCAACCCCCATTTCTCACTCTCTTGTGTATTTCCAAGGAGCAATGAATGTTTCTCTTTACAGTAAGGACGGGTGGTAACTCCCAGTCCTGACAATAATTTTCTGCCAAATTGTGCACTAACACTGATGCTAGTCAGTCTGCAATTTTCTCATAGTGATAAGCTAGCTTTGGTCTCTCACAAAATTTGTGTTCCCAAGGAATTCAAAAATTGTCAGAGATTCACAGTACTTGATCTTGGAAGCAGAAAACTCATGGAGACTCAGATTTAACTTCCTTGTTTCCAGATATTACATTGGGTACAAGGCATTGAAGAAGCGGATAAAGCAATATGCAAGTCGTGCAGCCGGTGCAAGTGATGATGAGCGTGATGAAATCATTCGCACATTCTCTCGCCTTTTGGACTCTCAGGTTCATAATACAACACCATAGTAACAAAAATTCTCATATGCAAAAAAGTTCATATAAGAATCTGAGATCTGCATTGTGTTGTACTCATGCAGAGCTTTACTTTGTCATAAGCAGAGTCCATAATGGCTCTAGAAGATAAATTGATCATGTGGTAGCTGCTTGCTTCTCCTTCAAAAGCACAATCCTTTCAACTTTTCAATTGGCATTCTGCAGAGGATGGCAATTCTGGAAGTGGGTTTGTATGGGTTTTGCAGATTGAGAAGATCGTCTTGTTTATGATTGAGAAGCAAGGCCTGCTGGCTGGCCGGTTGCAAAAGCTTCGTGAGAGGCGGCATAACATCCAAGATGGAGGATCATATACAGACAATGATACTGAGCTAGCTGTCTCTGAACCACCAGAAGAATTTGACACAGTCCAGCGCCTCATGAGTGACTATAGGTACACTTATCAAGCCTGGAATGAAAGATAATGTCATTTCCAGATGAAATTCTACACCTCAAAGATCTTGCAACTTTGAGTGACTGAAAATTCCTCAGAATCATCACATTATGGATTCCTGAACAGATAATTTTAGTTGATGTATGATTATCATAGATCTCAATCTAATGGTGGGGTTGGATTTGTAGTGTAGCAATTGGACACAGGTGAGATGAAAATTCATATCATGGAAATTGGGTATTTTGTAGGCAAGTTGGTGTTGAGCTTCTCCAGCTATTGCACTTTGTGGAACTGAATGCTGTAGGTCTTAACAAAATTCTGAAAAACTTTGACAAGCGTGTTGGTTTCCGGCTTGGAGCTCACTACATTGCTTCTCGCTCCAATCATCCTTACTCTCAGCTCCAGCAGATGTTCCGGCACTTGGTGAGTAATCTGGTTGGGCTGGAAAGGTCTGCTGAAAACCAGTCAGTGAATTACGAACAGTAACTGTTTCAGATCCTCTTTTTTTTTCTTTGCATATATAGCCATCATGCTGCTAATTAAGTTGGAGCTGCTGCAATTGATGCCCATCTCTGTTGATTCATGACAGGGAATCAAGGCCATGGTAGCCACCATATCTCGCAACCTTGCAGAACTCCAAACTGTGAGCCTTAACACTTACAGTAGTACCATCTCTCTGTATCACGAAGCAGAACTTCCAAGAGATGTTGTTGAGCATGAACCCATTATTCAGGTACCTTCTCCACCACCATCTCTTATTCCTACACACTATCAACATAAGCCAAAAAAGAACAAATTGTCAAGTGTGAAACTAAGTGACAGTTTTCAACATCTTTCTTGAACCAAGCACAAAACAGTTACAAGGATGAAGATGAAGATGTCGAATCCAGAACCTACAACATCCAGTTTGGTCATCTCTCATAGACATCAAAAGATAAGAAGTTAGAGGTTGTTAGACGCGATCATGGATTATGATCATGATTCAAAGCATAGATGGAATGTAGAACAGTAATATATTCCTTGATGGCACTTAGGTGGCAATGTTCTTCATGGCCTTCTTTACAGGCGATTGAACAAGCGGCAGATAGATTGACCCAGCAGCTGAGCTTTGCAGCATATGTGGCAAATGAGCTTTTGCTGCCACCACCCAAAGATGAAATCCATGAGCTGCTGATTAAACATGAAGACGCCCACTTCATCTCAATCCAACTCAATCTCATGAATGCTTTTTTGTACATGGTAAAGAATTATATCCTCTCTCTCTCTCTCTCTCTCTCTCTCTCTCTCTCTCTCTCTCACTCAGAGTTTCTCACACCCACTCTTTCTCTCTCAGAGCTGCTGAAAGTGTTCACCAGATTCTTGGAAAGATTGAAGTGCTGAACACAGCATTGATGCACCTGCAGGTGAACTACTACATAGTGGTCCCAACATCAAATGAGTATGCAAAAATGCTTGATGCTCCAGGCTCGTTGTGTGGGGTGATCATTGGGTCCATGCCCTTGGCTGCATTGGTGTCTGCATTTGTGTATAGCTGGTGGTCCAATTACTCCTACAAATCTCCACTTCTTTACAGTAGCCTGATTCTCATAGCTGGTAACCTGATGTATGCACTGGCGCTCTACTTCAATTCTATCTGGCTCTTGGTCTTGGGTCGCTTCCTCTGCGGGTACTTTGTACTTACCTGAACAACTACTTATTTTGTTTGGACCCTTTGCCTCTCTCTCCTTGTCAGCTGAATCTCCAAACTCTCTCCTTTTTGACACTTTCTCCAATGCCTCTCTGAGCTGCCCAACTGTTTTGCCTGCCATTGTTTGATGAATTCATGAACCTATTTTATCTGAAACTTGTTTTGGAATGTAGAGTTGATTGCTCAGGAAATTAGTGTGGTTTGACGTTTGTCTGGTTGCAGATTAGGAAATGTAAGGGCTATCAGTCGACGATACATCGCTGACCATGTTCCAGTGAAGGAACTTACCCGCGCTTCTGCAGCATTTGTGAGTGCAAGTGCACTAGGGATGGCTACAGGTCCTGCACTTGCTGGTCTCCTCAACAACATCAAATTCAAGGTTAAACAAAACATGTTCTTCAATCTGCTCATTCTCTCTCTCTTGCTAAGTGTTGTTGAAGACTTACACTACTCACACATTCAGTTCAATCTCTTCTTGTTGGCTAAAGAAGGGACAACAATCATGTCATGGAGTTGACAAAGCTTGGAACCGTCAATCCAAGTGTACTTCAAGATGTCAACTTTTTAACCACCCAGTTTCTGATTTTCTTCACCATGTGTTCTTCAGCATTTCTGATCCTGAAAGACGTCTGCTAAAAGCCTTGCAGATATTTGGAGCACCGGTGAATTATGTAACGGCTCCAGGTTGGGTGATGGTAGCAGCATGGGGATTGTACTTTCTCCTCACCCTACTGTTCTTCAAGGAACCCAACAGGGATCATGTTATCCCAGACTCGAAGCACAGTTCAAGGCACAGTTCAAGGCATAGCTCAAGGCACAGTTCAAAGTCAATGAATTTGGGGACAACAATAGATGACAGTGCTCCAACTATGAGCTCACCATTGCTCTATGAGACTTCTTTGCATCCTCTGCATCTTGAGCAAACCAAGGACGGTGATATCATCTCCGACGATGGTGATGAATCTGTTGTGTCCTCCGAATACAATGATGCCAAAGCTGTTCAAAACCTTACAGAGCTAATGAAGGAGTTGACACTGCCTGTCAGGGTTCTGCTCACCATTTACTTCATGATGAAATTCACGTCTGAGATTCTCATCTCTGAATCAGGCGTACTTACCAGTTTCTACTTCAACTGGTCCACTTTTCAGGTTAGACTTCTCATCATTCAACAATCATTGCAGATCCAAGTCACAAAGCTCTAGTTTTTTCTTTTCCTCCTTCACCAAACGGGGAAAAATTCAGACCTGAAGATCAGTATGTCAACATGCATTTGGCTGGTCAATTTGTGAAGATTTGATGATGATCAAATCATTTTCAGTGTCATGCACTATTACATCAGCATCCAACACTCTTTGAAACTAAGAAAGCTTGGCATCATCCACAGCTCCTGTTCTTTTGTCCTTTGAAATTTCAAAACAGGAAAGGTGAGACTCTAGAGCTACACCAAACTCCCATAACACAAAAAAGACTGGAACCTGTTGCCACTAAATTGGGTTCCAACAACAAATAAACCCCCACAGAAAACTGACGTCCTACAATAAATACTTCACGTCAGCATTGATGATTGATCAAGTCTCACCAGAGTTGACAAATGTTTGGATTGGGTGGCAGAAAGATGTATCAATTTTCTAGCCACCCAATCCAAATTGCTAAATAGGATAGGCAGAAATGAGAGCAAGTGTTTGATGTTGGAATACCTATGCATGCAGGTGGGAATTTTCTTGGCTCTATTGGGACTCACAGTTGTACCAATCAGTGCATTGGTTGGAAACTACATCAGTAACATTTACGAAGACAGGTACATAATTTCATACTTCTTCAATGCTTAAAATCTCTTTCTGAGTTCACCAGAATTTCAAGCATAATTGTGTATGTTAAAAGGAAAGTTCAAATACAAGTTCCAGGCTGAGCTATGAAATTTTTTCAAAGATTCAAAACCAGTACCAGCTGGTCTGTTCAAAAGGCAATAGTTGACACCCACCCAACACTGCTACAGATGAGGGGAACTTCAAATAGAGTGAGACGTGCAGCTTGGGTTTGGAGGTAGTACTACTATGGAGAAGCTGAAACTGTGGACTGAGAGGCATGACCATCTGCTGCTGGGTTGTGCAGGTTGGTAATACTAGTGTCACAGGTGTGCTTGGCTGTCGGGGTAGCTGCGATAGCATGCTTTTGCCCATGGCTGCCTTACACCAAATACCAATATGTTGGTGCTGCCATTCTCATATTTGTCTCCGGTAGTGTCCTTGAAGGTTTGTTAATGCCCATAATCCCTTTCTTTTCTAGCAGGCGGGATCTTCATTACTCTGACAGCAGCTAGCACTACAAGAGAATGTGGTTTTTTTTCTCACACCAGAAGCTGTGACTCATAACACATTCTCTTTTAGTGTAGCTACAAAATTCTGCATAGAATATGCCCTTATGTGTCAGTCAGTATGCATGAATGATAATGAAGGAAAATAGCAGTTCAATGTTATTGATTAGGTTCTGGTTCTCATTTTAATGCTGTTCTTTGCATGTCCAATGGAAAACCCACCGTGTGATGTTTCTTACCCACACAAAGAAGACATCAAAAAAGGCTCAAAGTTGAGGATTTCTCCCTCTCTTCCTTTTCTTTGACACAGATTAGCCGTTTAATGGGGGCTATGATGCATCTTTGTTATGATTGTGTGCAGGCGTAAATTTGTCTCTTCTATCAAAAGTGATGTCACCACGTCTATCCCAAGGGGTGTTCAATTGTGGGTTTCTGTCCACGGAAACTGGGACTCTTGCCAGGACATTGGCAGATGTGCTCATAACCATTACGGGTTGGGCTGGAGAGCAGCATTTGCTCAACTTCTCCATAATTCCCACCTTCCTCCTTGTGATTGTCGCAGCAGTTTACACCTGGATAGGATACTTCTCCCTTTACTAGGCTCCTCGGGAGCTTCTTCTTGCTCTTAATATCGGTGTATGTGTGCATCCATCCCATCAAGTTACTCTCATTTATGGGAAGAAAAAAAAAAACAGGCACAAGTCACTGTCACTCTTCTCAAAAGATTTAAGGATGCAAAGGCCCTGTGGATGACGAGTCCTCCAGATGTTGAAAGTCTCAATGTGAAAAACCATCAACATGAGGTACCTATTTCACAGCTTTCCAGCTGCTCAATTGGAATGAGATGATGAGAGGTGCAGACAGTGGCAATTGCCGCAATGTGGAGTTAAGTCCTGTAATGAGTTTGAATTCAGACGTTCAAAGAATAATTGCGAAGTCATGTATATATATGTACTATTCTGCTGGCTTTAAGCTTATCAGATAGTGAAGAATGGACAAAATCACAATGGTTTTCCTGTGGAGAACACATTACACAAGTGTGTGTGTGTGTGAGGTTATGTCCAGTGTTGTGAGGGTATCCAGTTTGTAGTGTTAAATCCAGGGGTTCAGGGTCAGGTTCTTGTGAAGGTTTCCTCCAGAGTGTGTTTGTTATCTGTGTGACACAACAACAAATGACAAAAGTCAATAAAGATACCAAAAAAAACTTGTGCATTCATGGGCAACAATTTCAGTTTGTTGCGGGTGTGACTTTCTTTTCTTGATTGAAGAAGAAGAAGCTCTAGTGAGCTTTTTTGCTTCTGCCAAAGCATGATACCATTTGAGTAGTCACAATATTGAGCCTTAATGACGATTGCAGTGCACAGAAACTTTCCAAGTATATGCACTTAATTAGCTGAAATTTTAATAAGCAACTTAGAAATTTTACAACCAACTATCAAAGTTATACAAAAATATAAAAGTTTGTGTCCAAAAAATGTGTTGCATCATGCTGGTGGTCTTTGGCAGATCTGCATTTCATACATATTTTAGTGATGCGTGCATACCTAAGGAAAGGTCCCCTTTGAAAGCATCCGGAACCCAGTTTGTAGGACCCATTTTACCTATTTGAAATCTTGAGAGCAAACCTCAAAACCCAAAAACATATGGTTTCTGGGCAAATAATGCACCACAGGAAACCAATCCAACCGAGACAAAGAGCAGCTTCTAGAGAAAACCCCCACCACCCATGTGAAAAACTTGAACAAAACCATTGATCTTCTTCACCCATCTGAAATTAGCTTGCTCAAACCACTTGTATGAATCACAACAAGATTTACTAGAGCGAGACTTCAGAATTGAGCAAATTTTCCAAAGGCTCTGCCACTGATGATATGATACTGCACATTCAAAGGGCTTTAAAAAAATCCAATCGTATCCATCCATTGTCACCATTATGGCCCCCGATTAGCAAAGAAGAAATGAAGAAACATTGTGCTAAGAAGAAGAAGATTGATGCAAAATAATCTCAAGAAAATTATCAAATTACTCAGAACTTGATTAGAGATTTTCTCCTTGGCTGCTACACTTTGATGTGATGATCTCTAAACCATCAAATCAGGGTTCCTACTTACCACCCCATTCATCATCTCTGCCTATTTCTACAGGATCTGTGTTTGTTGCTCGAGCAGCAGCATCAGACTCTTCTTGCTGAATATTGTTTCTGAGTTCTTTCCTTGATAATCCTTCTGCCAATTGCTCATTTCCAACTTCATCTTCATAGCTATGGCTTATCATCTTTGAAACTGTACCAGCTGCTTCTGTGAAAGAAGAAGAAGAAGAAGAAGAAGATGAATCCTCATCCTCATCCTCCTTACTTTGATCTGCATTTGAGGTTTTTTGCTCAGCAGCAGCTACAGCAAGTTTTGCATCTTCCAACAATTTGGAGTATGTAGCTTGAGCTTCTCCCACTTTTTGTTTGATTTTGTTTTGTATTTCTGTCAAGTTTTGCTCCAGATCACTTTGCAAGTCGTTAATATTCTCTCGAGTTTCACCCACTTTGTTGTATGCTTCAGCCACGTTTTGTTCTATCTGTTCCTTGGCTACTTCTGTATTCTTGTTCAAGCTTCGTTGTGTTGCAGTGGTTGTTTTCTGGAGATGGGTGACGAGATCTTCCGTTCGTTTTGCAAGCGCCCCCCATCCCTTTGCTGCAATATCGGCAGCTTGGGTGCCTGTTTCTCTGGCTTCTTCAGCTGCGAGGTTCAGGACTTTGATCCTTTTGTCAAGTCCTTCTTTCGCATACTCTCCTGCTTCCATAACCCCATCCACTCCTCCCTGCAGATCCTCTACCCTTTGTCTTACCTCTGCTGCTATCTTCTTGCCAGTCTCCTCGATGCTTGGACGTCGTTTTGCTGCACCGCCTCCTCTCTCTGCGGCTCCGGCTTGGCGGCCTGATCCCGTTTCTAATCCTGCACTAGCACGCTGACTCTCCAGTCTAGCAGCGACTTCGGCAAGCTCCTCAATGTTCGCTTGAGTAAGCAGCTTCGAGCTGGAGCCTGCTGAACCTCCAAACTTATCCACAATTGCCTCAGCTCCTCGCTCTGCTTCAGCGTCAACTTCCGGCTGATTGTCGACTGCTGCGTCAGAAGCAACGTTCAGGACGCTTGCCGTGAGCTCCTGGTCTTCAAAGTAGGGGCCAGAACCTTCTTTCTCCTGGGCAACCTCCGAGGGTTTGTTTCCAAGACTCACAGCTGCTGTATCGGCCTCCGCCGAGCGACCCAATTCCTGCTGCTGCACAGCTATCCCACCAGCTTCTTCTTCCGCATGATCGTCTTCTTCCCTGACGAGGTCATCATCATCAGCAGTTCTTCCAGCTCGTGCCACATCCAGAAAACTGTCAAGCACCGACTTGTCAACATAAACAGCGGCGTCTGCAGGCAATCGAACTTGATCTGCATCTGAGCTGCTGCTACGAAGAGGAGGAGGAGCTGCTGCTGCAGCATCAGAACCACCAGCTGTTTCCGCCGCCGCTTTCTCAGACGCCTGTTGCCTCACTCTCGACTCGCCCTCTCCCTTGAGCGATGCTCTCACAATGCAATTCCTGAGCCTGTTCTTACCGCTCTGAATTCTCGAATGCTCAATTGAGGTGATCAGATTCTTGCGGATCTTAAAAACAGAACCCAACATCGACACTCTCGTCGAACCAGAAGCTAAAGAACCTGATGAATACACAGGAGCTTCGACAAGTGATGATGATCGAAGAGCTCCAGGAGTGAAGAGCGAATTCCCATAACTCATCAGCATCATCCTAGCATTGCAACTCACCATCACTGCAGTAGTTGCCATGATCTCGACCTCCGTGCTCGAGCTCCGACCCCGCAACAACTTGCCTGCAGGCAAGCAGCTTCTCTCGAACAAGTATCCTGCACAGAAAAACAAAAAACCCAACCAAAAAAAAATTAAAAAATTGGGGGGAATTTTTTCCTGTAAATTGAATTGCAAATTTTTGTGATAGTGTTTTTGAAGAATCAGAAAGAAGAAGAAGAAGAAGAATTCTCGAGAGATGGTGATTTTGTTGGCGACGACCGCAAGCGGCGACGACGCGTGCAAGCATGCCGCATGAGCTCCGCGCGCGAAGCCTGTAACTGTTGCCCAAGTGTAAAAAGGGTGCAAAACGAGGGACTCAGCACAACGTCAACGTGGCGGTCTAGGAATTTCCTACGTGGCAGCAATGGGGTTATCCTCTAGGCCATAGCCAACCCTAAACCCTAAAACCTGGACCTAATTTTTTATTTATTAACATACTAAAATCAAATTAAATACATTGATATATATATGAGTTGTGAAATTATTTTTATCAGTTTTAATAGTAATAAAAAAAAATAGTTTCATCTTAAATCTCACTTTTCTTTTTTTTTCAAATTCAATTGCTATTCTTATATTAAATATTCAACAAAAATATTGTGCATTTATTGTTATTACATCTTGGGTTTGGGAGTTTGGTCCTCTATCAAAAGATTTTAATTTTTAAATAACTCGTATATAATTTTTATTAGATGTGAAAGAGCACATAGAGGGTCCAAATGCAAAATAGAAACAAAGCCTTGACTTTGTGGATTTCTTTATTATCATAAAAAATTAATAATTCCAAATTTAAAATGGAGTTATGAATTTGGTTTTGATCTAAAGATTTTTCAAATTCCAATGATTTATTTTTAATAAATATTCTTATGTCAAATATATTATGTATTTTGGAACTAAGGAGGTAATGAGTGTTGAGCAAAAAAATTGATGTTCATGATTTAGTTTTGATTTTCTTATATTGTACAAAATGTTGTTCAAATTTTTCTTCTATTTTGTAACAAGATTGTTTTGAATATTGTGATAATGCTTTATAACTAATATTTTAACATCAATTTTAAACATTACTTTGTTACACAATCATAGTAAAATAACATTTTTTTTTATAATCATTCAGTAGAAAAATAACCAAATGTGAATAAAATATAGGTGTGTGAGTGAACCCATGGATGTTAGTTTTTAAAAATTTAGTCAATTTACATTTAGAATATAAGGGCCATTAAATTGAAGAAAAAAACATTAAGTTTTGAAAAAAGGCCAAGAAAACTAGTAAATGTTAAGAGATATTGGTTTTCAATGTAATGATAATCCATGTCATGTGTTTTTTGAGGTATTTAACCATATTGGGTGAGCATCTAGTAGGGCATAAACCTTGGTGTGAGAGTACTTGACCAATGGGCATAGGCTTTAGAAAAAAACCAAGATGGCCTACTTAGGTGAGCTTTTCACCTCTCAAACATGAACTATGCCCTTTCTTCAACATGGCTTTGTTTTGTGAAATTCATGAAATGCATCAATGGGGTGGGCATTTTGGCTCATATACCTATACAAGGCAATAAGGTTTAGGGTTTTAAAGTTTTAGCTGTGAGCATAAAAGGTATACAAGGCATTAAGGTTTAGGGTTTTAAAGTTTTAGGTGTGGGCATAAAAGGTATACAAGGCATTAAGGTTTTAGGGTTTTTAAGTTTTAGGTGTGGGCATAAAAGGTATACAAGGCATTAAGGTTTAGAGTTTAAAGTTTTAGGTGTGAACATAATTTCAATTTATATTATTAAATTTTTAAATGTGATTATTCACTCAACTTCTATGATTGTTTTATCAATATTTAAACCATCCATAATTACATTGATGGACATTTAATGTCATTTCAAATTTTTCAAGGTGCAACACCTAGGGAATGAATAATAAAAACGTGAAATAACATATGATGAAATTATGTTAGGCACACTGCTACACAACAACACTACAAAGTGAGCACATGAGCATAAGCATGAGCTTGTGAGTAGGAATGGATATTTTTGAATGAAACGTGGAGCATGAATGAACTTTTGAATGATAATCGAAAACAAACAGAAATTGCAGCCTTGAAATTGGAAATTCATAACCTCCAGAATGAAAGAGGATCATCTCAAACAACAGCAGAAGATGGAACCTTGGAGACATCAGCTGTGGTGGTATCCTCTTCAACATATCTGTCTGGTGGGTTAGCACCACCAGCCACTTTTGCCCAGCATGAAATTTACATTCTGGGTGGATTGGCTCATACCTGGCTTGAATCCGTGATAGTTTATTCACCAGCAATGAATCAGATGAGAAGTGCAGCTCCCATGCTGGCCCCCTGCTCATATGCAGCTGCAAGCCTACTGGATGGTAACATGTACTTATATGGAGGAGGAGATGGATCGTCTTGGTCTGATAGTGGTATGTTTACTTGTTGCACAAATCCTGACTGTGCTGCTCATGTGGGTACCTGGGTTTATGCATCTTTTTGAGCATAATGGTACTTTCCCTGTTTACAAATCCCTAAACAATGATGGCATTTTCACTGTTACCCTAGACCCTAAACCTGGCCATTGACAATCGATCTGTGTGAATACATTCATTTGTAATTCATAAATCTCAGACTTGTCTGGCAGCTGAGTGCTACAGTAGTACTGCTGGTAGGTGGGAGGCATGTGCACCAATGCATTTTAAGTGTGGAAGTCTAGGAGGAGCAACTGTGGGGAACCACATTCATGCTGTGGGTGGGGGTAATGGGCATCTTCACTTTAATGATGTTGAGTACTATGAGCCAGTTCCTGACAAATGGATTCCTTCTACAACAATGCTTGAAAAAGTATCACATCAACCTTTGTCATATTCTTTATATGAATTGCATTGTCTACCACGACACCACACATGAACTTTAAGCAAGAAGCAAATGTAAGATGTGAAGGCAGTAACAGAAAAAAAAAGCACATCTACCTTGGGAGAATATTGTTTCACAAAAATTGTAGTAAATATCTAGGTTTGAGTTGTATGGTTTCATTTGGATAGTGTTATCTATGGGGAAAATTGCCGATGGCAGGTATGCCCTTGGAGAGTTCAATGGCACAAATTTTCTAAATACTGTAGAGATCTTTGATCCATGTGGACATGCTTGGATGCTGGTATGACTCTACATTCTCAAAAGTGTCAGGCCAATGAATTCTCAGCTGGAGTGCTGCATCTGTTTCATTATGTCCAGCATGGTTGGTTTCCAACCAAGAAATATAGCTAGATTCCAATTGTAGAGATGTAATTTGCTCATGGATGAATGCTGAATGCTGCTTGATTTCAGGGCCTGCCTATGACAAGCAAACATGCTTATGGAGCAGCAGTTGTTTTGGATGATGCTTTATATGTGTTGGGTGGCATGGACATGTTAGAATCATTCAAGACAAGTAACCTGAAGGTAGAAGACTCTTCACCGTATACAATAGCAAACTGGGTCACTACCAGTGTTGTGCAGTTCTTGACTTTTATGAAGAACCTCCAGTTCCAGTTCTAAAAAATAAATTAGAGTGGTTCCGGTTCTGGTTTGCAGAAAACTGGAACCAGGAATCCAGTTCTGGGTCTGGTTCTTCAAAAATCCCAGTTCAGGTTCCAGTTCCAGTTCTAAAAATCAGACCTGGTTCCAGGTAACCTTGACTAAAACTGGCTGTTAACTGCCAGTTGGATACCTGGTTCTGGTTCCAAAAATCAGACCTGGCTCCAGTTCAATTTTTTACTAACATCAATCAGCAGTTCTAACCTGCCAAATCAGGTATCCACCCAACAATATTGCACACTTGCTGTTATTTGGATCACATGTCGATGGGTGACTGCTGCCAACATAGAAATGACTTCACTTTTGATGGGTCCTTTGAAGGATAGTTAACTGCATTGGCTTATTAACTTTCTCAGCTGCTGCTGCTGCTAGGGATTTGTTGTCTTCCTCAAATGTTTACTACCTGTTTCATTCAACAACAGTTTCAAAGAGTTTTGTGCAAAATTGTTCATTCTAATGCTCAACTTTAGCGATTAAAAAGTCATAACTTGGATGTGCAGATTGAGAGTTTTGCAGAAGCTATAAGATGGCAAGATGTGGCACATGATCCAATAAAAAACCGAACATTTGTGGCAGCTGCAGTTTTATGACAGGAAAGTGCTCAAGATTGATCTTGTAAAAATGTAGACTGCTTTGGTTCACTGTGATGTTTGGACAATGTCTGTGACCTTGTATGTCTGCAGCCATACTGTGCTTAAACTTTTTGACCTTATATATGGTGTGGCATGCTAAACAAGTGACAGTGTACTAAATAGGCTGAACTCTAATAGTCTGGTGTTATTATTTATTTCAAGTATTTCTGTTAAACTAGCAGATTGCAGTTTGGGTATGTATCTGGTTGAATACATCCTGTTACTTCTGGATGTGCTTACAAGTATTGCAGTTCTTCCCAAAAATGTAATTAAGTTTCCAGTTTATTCAGATTTTGTATACTTCAAGTTTGCTCCAAATTGGTGCTCTATATATGTTGTGACTACTAACCCAGATTTTCTTTAGTTCAGTGCCTCCAAATTGGTGCATTATATATGTTATCACATCATCAACTGTTGTTGCTCTCCACTCTGCAGAAAGTACCATAGCATTTGGCAAATTTACTTCCACTTGTAGCTTTTTATTTCAGTTTCAAGCTTTTCCAAAGCATGGAGTATCAAAGATGTAATTTTGATGTTGGAACTTATTGACAGGTTGATTTCAATTTTGTGTTTTCTGAACTGGTTATGCAGTGAGGAAATTTGTTTGAGGATATCTGTAGAATTTTGGATAGAGCCTTGGCTTAAACCAAAAACTAATTTCATTCCATCACCAGGAAAGTAAAATTGCAGCAGACAAAAATCAATATATGCAATTGGATGCCCAAGAATGGCAGAATTTATGAGCTATTAGAAAACAGACAATTAGAAAACAATGTTGAAATTGGAGAAAAAAATACAAAGAACACATATTATATAACAGTAACAGGAATTACACAAGGTTTGTAACAGTTTGGTCACAGCACTTAATTTTTAGTGAGAATTTAGTGCACTAAACATACATGTTTCCAAGACTTCCAAGACATTGCAAAATCTGCACTTGGGTGACTACAATTTGTGGATTTTAGTCAACTGACCAAAACCTGGAAACCCAAAAATCTGAAAGTGTGGCATTATTGATATCAGCTTACTTAAGTGGTTGTTTTGTGTTGTTGCACAGGTGTATCAAGACTTCCATCTTTTGCAGGTTGCTGATCAGTTGCAGCAGCCGGAGCTAGTGTTTCCTTCACTGCATTTGCTACAGCTGTTACAGCATCTACAATGCTGCTGCTCACAGGTTTTGTTGATTGAGATCCAGCAGCTTCATGGCTAGCAGGATTTGTAATAGTTGATTGATCTTCCCCTGTGGTGGACTTCCCCACCAAAGCTTCTTTCACGGACACTGCTGTTTGTGAGATCACAGCAGTGACAGATTGCAGAAGGCTGCTGGATTGTGGCTCTTGTGCATTTGCTTGATTTGTCTGGCTTGTTTTGCTTGCAGTCGGTTGTTGTGGTGCAGTAGTGGTACCTTGTTGCAATCTCTGTGTGGCAACAGCAGTCCCTTGCCGCAATGCATCTTGCACTGTATCTATTCCTTGTTGCAATGCTCCCTTCCCCTCCTGTACATGCCCCTGTGCATCATGGCTGCGTTGCTCAGCTTCTTGTCTTGCAACACCCCTCAGATCATGAACACCACTCCGAACTTGGTCGTGTGCTAATCCCAGCTGCTGTGCAACTTGATTCCCTGTGTTCTGTGCAGTCTGGTACGCTTTTCCCAACTGCTGAAGGGCAGAGTTGTATTGCTCCTGAGAAGCTGGAGATAGACCTTCCTTTGTTGCCTCATGCCTGCATTCCCACACAATCATCCCTCTCCATCAGTGAGGATTTTCAAGAGAATCCCATCTTTAGGGTTACATTTGAAACCACATCTTTCCAAACAAATAATTCATACAGATGGAGCACAGATCGGTCGAGATAATAAAGGTCTCTTTCCATTAGGCTACTGTGATCACAGTTACACACAGTATGGTGTGCTCACAGCATCCTAATGCAAAGCCACTGACATAGGGTCTTGTTTCTTGCTGCAGGGATAGTTTCTTTCCATTGGAGAGCTGCAAGTGCATTGAAAATATGTAATTAATCATGTTAGGAACTCTGGGAACACATGTTTTCATGAAAAAGGGACAGATGCCATTTTTAGGTGAATCATAGTTGGACTCACAGCTCTCACAGCTCCTGCAATTGGTCAATGCAGGAAAGGTAGAGCTGTGAGATGACCATGAGAACAGCTAGCTGACAAAACATAATGGAAACCTGCTGTGATCCCAGAATCTGAGATCAGAGCTGATTAATGAAAAGATGTCCTGCTCATGAAGCAAGACCAAGATTGGTTCTAGTGGTACCTACTTGTTCTCTACAGCAGTTTGAGCCTTGTTCAAACTCTGATTAGCACTGTCTGCAGCTGATTCCAACTTCTCTTGTGCTGCTACCTTCAATTGACTTAGCTTCTCTTCCAAAGGCTGCACAATCAAAACTACAAGGTCACTGTCAGATAACAAAATCTGTGTGCCAAAAAAAGACCAAAGTACTTTCAAACCTTTGAATCAGTCTTTACAGAAAGAACAACACTTTTGCAAGGCAAACAAAATCTGTATTGAAGATGTGACACAAAAAGCAAACCCTGTTTCAGCGAAATCCTGTTTGAAACCAATAAAAATTTTGGAGAAAATTACGCATCACCTGCACTGGTTCTGGAGCTTGATGATATGGCTGTTGCTGCTGGACATCTCCGGAGCGAATATTATTATTATTGTTTGCCATTTGCTTGCTTCTCAATAATGTAGTTCCAAATCCCTCCTCCCTCCTCCTAGGCTTTGCTTGAGGATGGCTGCGCAGAGCTTCTTCTTCTTCGTCTTCAACAGATCAATCAAACACCGGAACTCCGTAACTCTGAAAATGGTGGATACAAAAACAATTACACCTCTGAAAATGAATACCAAAGCGATCTAACTGATCTACCAACTACTTACAAGCAAATCTTGTGAATTCTCAGCTGCTCCGCACACTCGTGCACAGAATCGATGCTACAAAAACTCGATCTGCACTTGTTCAGTCTTCCATTCTGCTTGTACTTCAGTTGCCAAACGCTTGATAAACCCTCGAAACCCTGAACCGGCACCTGAAGGTCGACCAGTCACAAAGTGACACGTATTGCTTGGATGACTTGGAACTTCCAAGCTGTAGTCGCGTTCTTCGCAAACCCTAATCCCTATTGACGCGTGTCGTCATGCAATTGGATACAGTAACTAGTTTACACGTGTCGTTGACTGTGTGGTTGTCGTAGAGATACGACACGTGGCGGTATGCAACAGGGGTTCGAGAAACGAGGGTGGAAACGCCATCCCCCGCACGCCAAACTACGCCACGCGTTCCTATCTTACGTCGTGGAACGCTATCTCCCTCTACGCCAAACTACGCCACGCGTTGCTCGAAGGACCCGTGTAGCTAGCGACAACAATCGTCGACAATCGTCGCGCGCGCAGATCTTCAATTTCTTGTAATTGTCTTGCACAAACGATCTGACAGACATGGAACGATTTATTTAACCAGTCAGTGGTGCGATCCGCTCCATTTCGCCAAAAGAAATTTTTTTAAATTGACCAATTTTTCTTTGCGGATTTGTCTCTAGTATTTTGTGTTTTTTGCGGTTTCGCTCCCGTGTATTGGTGCACTTTTTTCTTCCAATTGTGTAGGGGGAGATCACAACAGTCTTTCAACTGTTCAGTACCCTACAGATACGCCACATTTCGAGAACGGAGAGCCGCGACTCATGGAGCTTGTCAGTTGAAAACTCCAGGTATTTCTGATCTGTTCTGTGAACTCATGTCGATTTAGATTTAGCAGCACTGCTTCTTAATCGCGATTACGTGATTTTTCTCTTTCGGTTGCACTTTTGAATCCTGCTTGAATTTCGATTTCCGCGTCTGTATGTATTCTTTTTTCTTGGGAGTGGCGTGATGGAGAAGTCAGAGGCAGGCGCAGCAAACAGGTGTTCACTGTTTGATGAGTAACTGATTTCTTTGTCTTCTTTCCTTTCCTTTGGAGTGCATGGTGATTTGTTAGAAGATCGGACGTGAGAGTGTGTTTGCAAGAACTTTTTTGTTTTTTTGCTGGCGGCGGTTTACTGTTTTTTTGCTGTTGCTGATGATTCTTTTGTTTTTCCACTTGTTCGTTTTTGCAGTGCACAACAAGGAAGGAATGTGGCAGAATCTACAAAGGTGAGTAGTGTCTAGTACTCTCGTAGCCAGCCCTCTTGCAGCAACCGTGCAGTTTGAAGACGTTTGATGTCTGACCAAGATTATTGTCTTTCGTTTGTTCATTTCTCTCTCGTCTGTGTCTTGGATAAGGAGGAGGCAAGGGAAGCTCACAAGAAGTTTGTTCGTTGTCGATAGGTAGCGGCCGACGGGATCACATCAGTGCCGCAGCAGGAGGCTGCTGGTGACGCCCAAAGAGCAGCAGCGAATCGGATTTTCCAGTCGTCTGCTACCAACGCTGCAGCTGCAACGGCGCAAGGAAAGGGCTACTTGCAGACGATGGTTGACACCGCGTCTGCAACCGCTGCCTCGTTCAAAAACTCTCTTGTCGGCAACGCAGACGCTGGTAAAGACGCGATCTACACCGCCGGGCAACAGACTGTTAGTGTCGCAAACCAGAAAATGGAAGACGCGCAGGAGGCCATGAAGAGCATGTCCTTGAAGAATGCACAAGAGAAGGCGAACCAAGGCGTGCAGCTATCGAAAGCCTATTTGCAAGATGCTGGGGACTCTGTCTCTGGAACTGTGACCTCCAGTATGCAAATTGCGATGGAGATTGGCACCAACTTTGTACAGACTGCCAACGCCGCGAAGGATGTTGTGGCTGCATCGACATACCAAGCCGTAGATGCCACTGTGAGCACCGGCAATGCCGCCGCTGAGCAGCTTGCAGCCGCCAAGAACACGACAGTACAGATCGCATCGGATACTTATGCCGCAGCCGCACAGAAACTGCAAGAGACAGCAAGCCTTGCAACCGATCAGCTAAAAGCTGCGCACGACAAGACTGTTCAGACTGGGCAATCGGCATACAACACAGCTGCAGAGAGATCAGCACAGGCCTATGATTATGCCACAAGTACGGTGAAGACGGCTGCAACCGCAAAGGACGCCACAGTTCGCACAGCTTTCGACACTCTCAACGCTGCTGCAGACAAAGCTATAGCTGCGAGAGACACGACAATGCGGGCTGCAACAGATGCCTACAGACTTGCAGCAGATAAGGCCGCAGCAGCAGAAGCAACAACTATGCAGGCGGGACAATCGGCTAACCAAGCTGCGGCAGATACTGTCACGCAAGCTTACAATTACGCTGCTGCCACTGGCAACGTTGCTGCTGGGAAAGCGATGGCTGCCAGGGACATGACAGTGCAAGCTGCGGCGGATAGCTATACACTTGCAGCAAACAAGGCCGCAGCTGCTCACGAGGCAGCCGTCCAAAGCGGGCAATTCGCTTACCAAACCGCCGCACGGAATGTCGGGCAAGCTTACGAGTACGCTGTCGACACAGGCAACAGAACCGCGGAGAAAGCTGCCGCAACGAGAGACAACGTCTCACAGTATGCGACGAAAGCCAAAGAAACCTTGGTGAGTACTGTGAACGATGCTCCTGCTTCAACAGCTCAACAGAAGAAGGGTGCAGATCTCAGTGCACAGTCTAATCAATCCATGCGACAGACAGGAAATGCAACAACCATGAGATCCAAGGAAGGGAAAAATTAGGTTAGAGCAGAATGCCCAACAAACATCGCACGAGGAAGCGAAGACAAGAACCACTTCCAACACAGCAGCTGCCATTGAAACTTGAAACACACAATTCACACACCTTGAAGGTGTTTGAAGAGTTTTTGCTACAAATGAGGGGTCCAAACAAACTCCAGGAGGAAGAAGACAAAGACAAAGATTCCTTTTTGTGCAAAGCCCATTTGTGTTGCATTCCTCTTGCACTCATCTGATTCAAGAGTGGCTGCTGGGAGAATGCAGTTTGTGCATTGACCCTGTGCATACTGCATTTCCCCAGCAGCAGGAATGGGTTTTGGGTTAACCATGTGCACAGTGCTTGATGCAGGGATGACTCTATCATGTATGGCCAATTCTTTTCAATGCAAATTGTTACTATTAAAAAACATCAATGGGGTGATGAGTTTATTCTACCATGAACTGGCAGCAAGCCATTTACATTTCTTGTAGCCATCAGGTGTTAAAGACAAGGAGAAGAGAGCACTTCATTCTTCATAGACCTCTGCTTAAAGTAGTTTGAAAGATGTCATCTCCAGTTTGCAACTGGCAAGAGCAATACTAAATGGGAAAAGCAGCAGAAAGGTTCTTACCTCTCATATTGTAGCATGCCATATCTAAGAGCTATGAGCTATTCTCGCCACATCCAATTTAATAGCCATTATCAGCATGCACAGCATGTCCTCCATTCTTTCCATCCTAGTTGTGAATTTTCTTACTTTTTAGCCTTCGTTTTTCAATTCTTGCTGCGTATATGTTTTAGCTTTGTGTGTTACATTGCCCTGTATATAGCACAAGAAGTTATTTAGAATTTAGGGAACCATTTGATAATGAATTTGGTTTTTGAGAAATGATATTGAAAGGCAGCAAGCTGGTGGGAAACAGTGTGAATGGCATTGTTGGGAAGGAGGTAGCTTGATTTTTGAAAGGGGGCAACCACACCAGAGAAAACAGTCAGCAGGAAGTCATGACAGTGGTGGTTTAGAGAAGCAACAAACTTGTGGCACATAGCAGCTTCAAGAAGAAACATATGAGAAAGGGAAACTGACAAGGGAGAGCTGTTGGCATGCAACCATGAATTTCAAGCTCAAGAGACACAGTGAACAGTGAAAGGATGTCTTAGTTCATGCCACTGCTGTAGGATTGATTTCATTCATGTATGTTGCTTCATCTGTCATGTTCTGAATTACTGAGATTCATTGCACAGTTGAGGGACACAAAAGAAGGAGCTGCCAAATTCTTATTAACATACCATCATCATAGAACTATGTATTTTTCACCACTAAATCAAAAGATGTACCATGCTCCAATTCGTTCACCCTTGCCAATCAATCATGCTAGGGCAAACCAAGAGACTGTAAGCATGGAATTTAATGTGGCCCTGTATTTCATACCCCTTATGTCATCCTTCAATTGAAGTAAAGAGGGGCTCAGAGCAGGGTCTAAACATATGTGTACAAGATTGCAAGAAAACAGATCTCCACTACACAAAACTGAGCAAGGTCATAACCTCTTGAGAGTTACTCAAAAAAGATCAGACCATCACATTCATCATAACTACCCACTGATGCCATTGGCTATCAATGCTGCATGTAAATAAATATATCTATACACAACCAAAAACTTCAGGCAAACAATCGTATACTACCTATTGTTGTGAGATTTTCCCATTTCTGGAAAAGACAGGAACACAGCATCATATCATTGGCTAGCATTCAAGAGACAGTGCGAATAAAAAGAAGGTCAAAACATAAGAGAAACAGCACTGCTAGTCTTTCCTAATCTCCCACCATCATCATGAGACTCTGATTGTCGTCATCAAGCTACAAACAGACATTGTACCATGCTCTGGATTGCCCTTGCCACTCAGGCTTGGACAAATCAAAAAGCAAAGTATGGAATTTAATGTAGCCCTGTATTTCATACCCCTTCCATCATCCTTCAATTGAAGTAAAGAGGGGCTCAGAGCAGGGTCTAAACATGAGGAACTGCAAGAGAGAGAGAGAGGGGAAGACAGAGAGATGCTAGTTTTTTCTGACATTGCATTGTTCTGAAACTATGAGTTTCCACATGATGCCAAATTATGTACCACGCTGCTGGGTGCTCTTACCAGTCAGGCATGAGAAAATCAAAAACACAAAAGCATGGGATTGATGTGACCCTGTATTTCATACCCCTTCTTGCATCCTTCAATAGAAGTAAAGAGGGGCTCAGAGCAGGGTCAAAAAATGAGAGATGGAGCTGCAAGAAAGCCCTTCCTGACATTGTATCAAAGAGAAAGCTTCAGGTCAAACCTTGCTGAGATACAATTCAATTCCTTGGATGGTGGCCTCAACACAAGAACACAAGAAAAAAAGAAACTAAATTGATGATTCTTGAATGAGTAATACCCATGTGAGTCTCCATTGCACCACTCTTGACCTTGCAGTACACATTATACTCAAGCAGGATAATAACAAGGCATAATCTGAGAAGTCAATTTTCCAAAGAGTTGCACATGCTAAGGGTCAAAGATGGTTTCAACAAGTTAACTGCAGATTTCTTGAAGATTTTTTTTCTTCAAGGCAATGGTACTCTTGTTTGGAGATATGAGACAGCAAATACCAAAGATGCAGCAGCACTCAGACCCAAGAGAGGCACTGCTGGAATAAGCTTGCCTGTGGACACCAGTCGAATAGCTGCACAGACAGTTGATGTACACTGGACTCAAAAAAAACTTCCATTGAAGGTGAAATGCAAGACAGCACACTCTTCATCCCCTAACATTGGAAATGTTTGAACAGTAGTGGAAATAAATAGGTACTCAGGAGATGCACTTAATAGCACAGAAGTACGGTTTACTTACCAAAGAAAGCAGCAAGCAGCACTCCAACACCAAAACCTACTGCTTCACCAAGTTCACGAGTCTCTGGTGTCTGCAGGAGGAAATATGCCTGGCAAAAAACATAAAAACATGCCCACAGGAGGTTAGGCTACCATCATCATCAGCCCTTTTCAAATGCCATCATCTGTGGGCTTAAATGCATGGGAACTAAGTATACAGCCCTTCTCAATGGCATCAACTTGGTGATGTGCAAAGCCATATTCAGGAATGAACTCTCTCTGCTGAAATTTACTTACCACACCAAGAGAAGCACCTCCAAAGAGTCCACCTCCAAGAGAATTCTTGCTGCCAGATCTTATGTCTGCAAAAGAGGAAAACCCCCAGGCAGGTTTCAGCATTGAAACTGGGGCTGGAAAAAGTTTTTAAAAACAGGGGCTGAAAACCACATGCCTTCTTGATCTAGGACCCTGAAGAAAAACAGTTTTCTTACATGCGAAAAGACCCCCGCCGAGAATAGCAGCTCCGTACACGGCGGCAGTTAACGGCGCGTACTCCACCAAGCTCAGCTCCGCCGTAATGCTGCCACAGGAATGACCCTTGTTCTTCTTCTTTGCTGTCCTCGACGATGACCCACTACTAACCACCTTCACGACCGCAACACGTTCTCCCCTAAACGAGCTTCTCAACTCTGCAGCCGGCTTCCCCGAGAAAGCACCAGATCCAGCCGCACTTGATCCATTGAACAAGCTCTGTTGTGGGTACTTGAGTCTAGACCTGACTTCCGTCGTCGTCCTCGAGAGAGCACGAACTACATCACAACTACCGCACACTGCCGAAGAAGAACACGACATAGGATCTACAACAACACTAGTTGCTGCACACATTGCGACAATCACAATACGTTGATGTGTAACAAAAGCTCAAGAAGAAGCTCCAGAACAAGCTCAATAAAGAAGCTCAAGAAGAAGCTCTTTCACAGGTACCCCATGTGGCCACACCCCGAAAGCTCTAAACCCTAGGTTACCTTCAAATGCAGGACCAACAACAACGCAGCTGCTCGAGAAGAGATCTCTATTTGTAGATGATGGACAACAACAGTACAAATGCAGATCTTGGGAGTGAGTCGAAATCGATCTGCAACAACCAGAAGTCCTTTTTCGGATCAAAACAACCCCCAAGCACCCACAACAGCCATCAGGATCAACACACTTGCAAATCTTCGCTGATCACCGTTTTTGTCCGATGTCTACTCGTCAACAGTCACTGACACACAAGCTGGGAAAGCGACAGGACAACAACGTGATGATGGCCATGGTGCTATGTATCTGGGGTCCACCTGATCTTCTACCGGGGGAAGAAGCTCAAGTGTTTAGGGTTCGGAATTAGGGTTTACTTGCCTGCCAGTGGGTTTTGTGATGCAGTCTGCTGCTTCAGGGGAAGAGTCACGCTTCACAGCTCAAAATGACTAGCTGCAGTAGCTTCTCGTCATCGGCTCCCATCTACGCAGGGAGCAACAAGGGAGGGTTACTTGCAAGAAATGGAGGAGGAGATAGAGACAACAGCAGCAGCAGCAAGATGACAGCAGCAAGAATGGGTTGCAGAGCTCACATGTGTATCGACATCTCCAGCTCCAATTTTGCAGCCAGGTATGCTGTTTTCAGATGCCTGTTGCAGAGAAGAGGAACTGTTGGATTGCAGAGAAGAGGAGCTG
>Ga0209611_10003833_pt1 | contig 25907 bp, 11 predicted proteins | sample S1TSphgellanicum_3_FD_187693 | JGI IMG/M metagenome (GOLD analysis project Ga0209611, IMG submission 187693) | Host-associated microbial communities from peat moss isolated from Minnesota, USA - S1T2_Fc - Sphagnum magellanicum MG (SPAdes) (version 2) | ecosystem: Host-associated > Plants > Peat...
CATAAAATTAAAAACAATTGTTTTTAAAAATGGGTCCTAATTAGGCTATCAATATTTGGGAATAATAATTGTTGGTTATGCATAAAGGTAAGTTATCAAATAATTATCCTATTGGTTAATAAATGAATTATAGCACTTTTAAAAAATTAAGAAAAAAGAAATTAACAATTTTTTCTATCATAAAAATGTGAAATGTTTTAGAATTAATAATCTACTTAGATGATAACCAAAAGTTATTGAATTCCCCTTTTTGTTTGAAGTCAAAAGCATAAAAGAAGACAAGTGATTTCTCTCCTCTTGCATTTCACATTAGATATAATTTTGTTGTGGTCATGGTTTGTGTTTTCCAAAGGTGTGAAGGAGAATGAAGGGTCATGAGAGCTTCAAAATTCTTTTTCTGATTACCTTTCACCAACTATAAGAGAACTTTCATTTTCTAAGTATTATTATTTTTCCTTTCTATGTATTTTTTTTTCACACTTCTATTACAAAATGATTGTGTAAAATATTGAGGTTTACAACTTATGAACTTTGCAAAATCTTCATTCAATTCTTAGCCTACATTTCATTTATTTTTTCAACTCTCACTAATTATTCCTTGTTTTTTCAACTTGTCACCTCAACTTTAAATCAATTGTGTGAAGGAGTGAATGTGCCAAAAGTAAGTTGAAACAAGAGGTTGAAAGTGGCAAGCCTTATTTACTATTGCCCAATGTTTGGCCTTCCTTATTTCTCCTATTTCTTTTTTCTCGTCTTTCATCAATCTTCATTTGGATTTTTTTAATTTTACACTTCTAAGGTTTCACCTTTTTGACAATCATCCCTATCATGAATGTTCAAAACATTCAAGCTAATTAGGATACCACAATCTTTGTAGGATATGATAACAATAGGAGTGTTGACAATTTGTTGCAAGAAAATAAAGAGATGCATCTTAACGCTACTCCATCAACAATTGATGATTCATATATATAAAAGTTACACTTACATATTTGCAAAACCAAGTGGCTACCTCAAAGCTTCACAATGAAAATTCATTGATGTGAATTTTGTTCAAGTCAACAACAACCAATCAATAGACCTTTTTCAAAACCAAATAATGTGATGCCTAAATTGTCACAATGATGTTTTGAGTCTTGAAATATTCGCATTGCACACTAGGCTAAGGACTATTTCATTGCTTATCATAAATCAAATGGCATAACAACATGAATAAAACTAAATCATGGATGGAATCATCAATGACATATAGATGTGAACTCACACACTTGACTATATGCTTGTGTTCAAGGCTCAATAACATTTCATGTTCAAGGATATATATATCTTATGTAGATGTGTTAACCATTATTGATCTATACATGTTTCATTAACAATATGAAATTAATCTACTTTGCATCTAAAAGATGTAGTTATGAGATTGGGAAGATTTGAAGTCCTTTGACGTTGAAAAAACATTGTTTAAGGTTTATGGTTTTGTAATTATATTAGAAATGATAATGATGTGATTTGTATGTGTGTTTTTGTTGTCTTTTTTGATTTTATGATAATTTGTGACTTGAACCTAGCTAATTTCTAGTTTTAACCCTAATCCTAAATTTTACACAAATCATGTGTCTATGGCATTATATACCACCTCCTACCATGAATTTGTAAGTCTTATGTTATGGTGTTTGGTTTTTATTTTTTTCTAACTTTTGTTTCTATAGACCTAGCATACCTATCTTCAACCATGGGAGCTTTAGCTAAAACCATTTTGCTATTTGGGTGCTTGTTGTTGAGCTTCTCACCTACCAATGTACTTGGTCAACAATAATTTAGAAAAACATAGCTTGTAGAAAATAGTTAAAATACAAAAGAATGTTGTGTTAATTTGCATTTGTTTCTTTTCATGAACAAGTTTTTAAATCCCTAAAGGTGTTTTGTAAAGGTTGTAATAAGCTTGGAGCTTTCATTTCCTTTGCATGCATATTCTTCACACATGATTAGCTTAAGATGTCGAAGTTGAAAAATCCATTAGAGGATAACAATGGGTTCCTATGTGTGGCAATTCAACACCATAGATAATGGTTTTCTTGGTAATTGTAAGAGTTATGTTAGGTGGGGTTAATGTGAACCAAATTGGTTTGCCTTAACTTCACCTAGTGTAGTTGCTACAATTACCAAGACAACCACCATGTGTGGTGTTGAAATGCAATGCATTATAATCTATCACCATGCTTTGGGTTGTTTCCATGGTATGGTGTACACACTTTGTGTCAAAACTAGAAGCACATATAATATCAAAAATAGTAACATGTAAAATTTCACTAATTTTGAATTCTATTAAAAATCACATTCAATTGATTTGGGATTTAAAATTAATAAGACCAAATATATAAACCATGAATATGCAATTGATTCATAATTGTGTCTTTATGTAAATGTACACTAATAATTTTATAAAGGTTACTTAAAACACCCTATTTGATAGCAATACAGCATTTTTCATTAATTTTATATTTTCATTTTTTTTTTTAGAATGATAAACACAACATTTAACCAACTACATCTTTAATGAAGAAAATTTTGCAACCTAAAAAGATCATAATTGTCAAAATCATAATAACATAATGTACTACCAAATATTTTTATATCATTTAATATAAACTTCATGACTTTAAAACAAATTGAAATTTTGATGTGAAAAATTATTTGTTATGGTTGTCTCTTTGTATATGAAAATTTTCATAAACAAATTCCCTCTAAAACTAATATGTCATATATTTAGTTAATTTGAAACTTTTGAAAGATGCAGAATTAACAATTAACCATTTAAAAGTTGAAAAATTAGAAAAGAAACTTTCATCTGGGGGCCACCAAATGATGCAACAATAAATATTAATAATGTTTTGCCTCACTAGATGATCCAACAAATGGATGTTAATAATTTTTGTCTCAAACTTGATCCTAGCCACAAATTAAAAAAATTTCAAAATTGAACATGTCATGAAATAATTAAATACATGTTATTTCTTAGTCCTTTTATTCCATTTTAGTGTTTGTGACACACAATGACAAGTTTTAAATGTACTCCAATTGACAATTGAAATGTTGATATGTGCACCAATTTCACAACATTATGAATGTTTAAGATGTTGCCCACCTTTAATTGCACATTTCGATCAAAATCTCTTTTCCAAGTACTTATAAAAATACATTAAAATGTGTTGTAATGAAAATTGTTATAATGTGATTACTTTTTGTCGAGGTCATACCATGGAAACACCCTTGAATCTATTTTTCAATGTTAACATCCTAAGCTAATCTCATGTGAAAAATAAGCACAAAGGGAGCAAAAGCTTGGAGCTTTTTCCAAGGTTACTACAACCTTAACACCTTCAGGCATTCTAAAACATACTCATGGATAGAAACAAACTCAAATTAATCCAACTTTCCCTTGTGTTTTAATTGTTGTCCACTAAATATGTTGTTATAAATTATCATTAAGTTGCGAGGTGAGCAAGCAAAATGGTTTTAACTAAAACTCCCATGGTTAAAAATAGGTCTACTTGTTTTCCTAGTAGTCCCAAAAAGAAAGAAACCGTATCAAAAAGCTCCTAGGGATGTGGAAGTTCCCTAATTCCTAGTGATGATGCCCCAATGTATGCAAGTTTTCAAAATTTTAAAAGGCAATATGAAACTCGGAGCGATAGAACTCTCGGTTTTCTTCTTGACCAAGGTGTTGTGGGTGCTGGTTCTCAAGGGAAAAAAATTGTGAAGCAATGATTGTCTGCCAAATCCAATGGCCTGCTCTCCAAACACGATGGCACAAAAATTTCTACAAGCGCAGGAAGCTCCTAGTGATCATGGAGAGCGTGCTTGTCGTTTCCTCAAAAGGAAAAAAAATCTGGGTTGAGCCCTTGACGATGCCCTAAATGATGAAGAAGTAGTTGTTGCTATGGTTTTTTCATGTGGCTACTACTCTACAACAACTAATGGCAACCCCCCAAGCTTAGGTGTCTCCTCCCAAAAAATCTCAAAAAAGAGGCTCTATTTTTTTCCTTTTCTTTCATTTAGCTTGAGATGATAGGGACTAGGAATTTTTCCTTTAATTTTTTAATATCAAGAATGTGGCAAAATGTTCCAAAAACTACCAAATTTAGCCAAGACAATAGAAAAACAAAACTTTGTATTTGAGAGTTTGGTAGGTTTTTTCAATCTTTTGTCAAATTTTTCCAAATTTACAGTAGAAAAATAGAATTTTCCAATCCTTTCAAAGTTTGTGGTTTTGAGAGTTTGGCAAATTCTCTCAATTTTGGGTCAAATTTTCCTGAATTTGCAATAATAAACTAAAATTTCCAATTTTGACCAATTTTGTGGTTTTGAGGGTTTGGTGAAGATTTCCAATTTTTTGTAATTTTTTTCTGAATTTGCAATAAAAGAACATAATTCTTCAATTCTTTCAAATTTCCAACTTTTTGGTCAATTCTTTCTGAATTTGCAAAAAAAAAAGAAAAAAAATTCTTTCAGATTTGTGGTTTCAATAGCTTGGTGATTATTTCCAATTTCCTATAATATTTGTCTTAAGTTGCAGTAAAAAAATTATATTTTCCAATTCTGACCAATTTTGTGTTTTTTAGAGTTTGGTGAAGTTTTCCAAAAATATGAATTTGGAGTAAAAGAAAAGGAAATTTCACTGTCCCCCACTCCATACCACGCCAAGAAAACTCCCTCCCCCCATTCTCCACCCCAGCCCACACTCCATGCCAAGAAAATTAAAAAACCCCTCACCTTATACCAACCCAACCCATACGAAAGAAAAAAAAAAAATTGGCCACTCCCCAAGCATGGAAAGGACAAACATAACCCCACCAATAAGGACAAAGACCAACATAAGTAATAAATATGTTCTTTTGTGGTTGGAAACAAAGGGAACTCCTTTTAATTTCTCAGATAACTTCTAAATTGTTTTTTCCTCTTGTTTGCCTCGAAAATAATGAAAAACAAATTTGTTTCGAGAAACACTTGGATGAGCAACTTTGATTATCCATTACTCATTTACTTCAACCTTTTTTTGGACCTTTTTTTTTTGCACATGACTCATATGGGTGCATTTTACCTACCACAAAAGTTTTACTGAAAATGAAGCATAGCATCAGCTGTGAGTTCACTTTGAGCTATGTGAGTACATTTGGAGCAAAGTGAATGCAAGTTATATTTGTCCTGTCTGGAGCTTTTAAGGTATGGCTTTGATTCAAACCTTCAGTGTGCTACCTTTCCTCAATGCTATTGCTGTTAGTCACATGGCTTAGTGGCCAAACATACTGAACAGAAACTGTTCACTATGATCCCTCAATAATGTAGTGGGTTGGGGAAGAATGAAGACACAGTTCTCACAGAATGGTCTACTTGTCTGTGGTGGGTTAAACATGAGGGTGGTGATTAATATCAAGCTGAATGGTTGGTTGTGCAGTAATGTAATCAAACCCCATCCTGAGTAGAGAACAGACAGTTTTCCAGCTGTGGAAGTTATAATGATAGAGCTACATTTCAAGGTAAGCTTCACTCAAGCACCTCGGATCACTAGATGTGACATCCCCTGTTAATGAAGTTTGCTGAAATTGCAACAATCTTAATGGGTAGACAGCCATTAGATGCTTTCACTTACCAGAGTGGGTTTCCAATTTGCTACAAAGCTCTCCTGTGGAACAAGCTCTGTAAATCTGAAAGAAGGTTTTAGCAGCAGGGGGATGTGGTTCTCTGTTAAAAGATCCTAGCAATGTGTTAGAGGTATGAAACCGGGATGATGTCACAGAAGGTCTCATCCAGCACCAGTATTTTTCCTATCCCAAGGTTAGAAATATGGAGCAACCTTAGGGAAATGGACTCTAGAAGCTTTTTTGCTCATAGCTTTGGTATCTTCTCATGTACACTCAGGATGTAATATTACTTCAATTAGTGTCACTTGAATAACTATTGGCACAAATGTGTTTTTGCCACATCTATGCTTCATAACAGGACAAATTGTTCTTCCCTTGGTTATTCACAGACTTGTCATCCTTGTAATACAATTTGACATTCATAAAACTGTTAGATCCTCTCGGATATGTTGTACTGTATGTTTGTGTTGGTTTCTGGAATTCCTGGAAAAAAAGCAGAGATTTCCTCTTGCATAGATAGAATTTGTGTTCCTTTAGTGCACCTGTTCTAGGGCAGCCTGGGGTATTGTCAATTGGTCTAAATGGCTACAGCCTACGCCTCATGTTCTGCACTCAAGGTACAATCACATTTTGTGGAAGTGAAGACACAAATTATTATGCTGCATCAAGTGACAAAATGAACTAGGAAATACTTGACCTGAATTTATGGGTTGTGCTGTAGCCATATTTGACCTGTGCTCTGGGCACCAAGTACCACCTTTAGGTTATTCATAAGAGTAAGAACAACTCTGATATGTCTATTCTTGAGAATTGGCTGTATAAACAACAAAAACATGAATTTCTTGCATACCACAATGTTGACAAATGACAAAGACAAAAATGTTAGTAATGTTAGTAGTGGTTATGGGAAGCCCTCATAGATTTGAATCAATGCTGTAGGTCCTAGAGCAAGAAAATGTACTTGAAGCTGGTCATGGAGCCAACCTGATTGGAATACTTCTTCTTTTCACACAAATCCCATACTTTTTCTCCTAGGAGCTAGATGAGAGTTATAAAACAGGTATAACAGTGATAGATACCAAGAAAGGCCGAATATACATAACAGATCCATAAAGCGACCAAAAAGCTTTAAACTTGCAGGGACTGTAAACAACAACCGAGTCCTTGAATATATTGAGTAAAGATCATTTCCAGTAGGTAATGCTAGTTTGGAGTCAATTACTGATGTTCTTTAGACACTACATATGGTTTGATGGTTTCAATTTTTGCAACCCACAAACAATTTGCAAGTCTGCCACGAGCTTTTTACAATTATTCTTCATCTTGAGTAACAATTCTTTCTAGTCTGCTATCTTTATCCAAAGAATTTTTATTTTGGTTCATCTTCTCATTTTGGTTCCAAGGGTCAGTTCGTAAGGCGACAGACAAGTAGTGTGGCAAACAAGTAATAGAAGTGTCATTAGATGGAGTCTACTATCAACACAGGACCTCCATTGCCTGAAGTGTTCCATGTATGCTAAGATATAATCTATCACTCATTGTAGACCAGAAGTAACGATGGAAGAAATAATGTGGGGAAGAAAGAACAGTTTCACACTACTTTGCTTTGCTTGTAATATTCTTGACCACATCCCATGTTCTAATACTACAACAATGACAGCCAAAATGTTGTAAACCTCATGTTAGGTGTTGGTTTCACATAGTTGTTCTGTCAGCATTGTCCTCACCAATTAATCTAAGGGAATTGTTGTTCAATCCCGATCTCATATGCGTGCCACACACCCATGCCACTTGGCCGTTGTGTTGTCCACAATACATAACCTTGTGCAAATCAAAAGTTTGTCCAATGTCAGACACACACTTCAGGGTATCCACCAACCATTTGTCAGCAACTTCCTGATGGTGAGTTGATTTATTGGTTCGATTATAGCATGTGGTAGCAAGGTGGTCTGGAAGTATTTGGGAAGTTGCACCAAGAATCCCAGAGCCAAGTGTCAACATGGGAACTTGTGAAGCAAGCCCAACTGTAAGTTGTGCTCCAACCTTGAGAAGAATGGACAATACTAGCAACCCTTTCTCAAGAAGAGGTCGGATCTTGTGGAATGTCTCACTTTCAAGCTTCACATTCCACCCATTTTGTCCCTCCACATCATGAAATCCATGAATGTCTTCACACATCAAGTGCAATTGTGCACTGTGCAACCCAGGTATGATGTCACAGGTTAGCAATTTTCCAAGTGTGGTCATGCCCTCGTTTTGAGTGAAATAAACAATCCGTGGGAAATTTCGTTGCTGCAATTGCACTGTGAACTCCATCAAGCCATCCAATTTCTTGCTCAACTCTTGTTGCAACTCGTTTTCAACCTTTTTCATTTGTGCAAATTCTTCTTTGAATGCTTCAATTATTCTTTCCCCGACAACTTCTTGATTTTTGATAATTCTATTCTCAAGAGCTTCTAGAAGATCCTTTACATACTTCACACTGTCCTCAATGTTGGCCAAGGTGGATTCATGAAAACCTGATCGAGTGCGTCTCAAAACATCAGAATGCACATGAAAATTGCTAGAAGAGGCTACATTCTCCTCATGGTCTTTGGTGGTTGGGTCTTTGGTTGGGTCTTTGGTGGTTGGGTCTTTAACATCCTTGAACATAGAAGAAACTTCTTCCAATTGGGATCTCCGCCATTCCATAAAAGCAGTTGTTTCTTTCTTCCCTAGCAACTTGACAATAGGATCATAGCTTCTCTGAAGGACAACTATTTCCTGGCCATTGGTCCCTTGTCCCATCACATCCTTCCAAGTGTACCAGTGTTTCGTAGCATCATCACAGCCACGCATGAACAGTTCTTGTTTCAATGTTTCCATTGCCACCACTTGATCTTTCCTGAGTAATCCACCACAATAATCCAATGAAGACATGAGATCATAGGCAACAACTTTAAGATGACAAATTTCCTTTCAAAGGTAAATGCAATTCAATTAAAAGGTTCTTAGAAAACTTTTATTTAGTATCTAATGAAATTATCATAGATCATGACATCACAAACTATACAAGCTTAAAACATATATTTTGTTTGCTTTCTTCTTGAGAATATTTTTTGATGAATAAGATTTTGAATCTTGTATTTTTTATTTTACAACCCATTTCTGAACAAACTTTTCTCCAATGCCATAAATTTGAACGATTAATACATTATTTTTGTAACAATTGGTTTTGAAGAACAAGTAATGTTATTCAATGGCCCATGTTGACATTAACAAAAAGAAATAATGGGCATATAATGATTTGAAAAGTTTCATATAATTATTAGTCAAGAATAAAAATATTCTCCATGACCATATTATGAGTTGTTAACATGTTTGAATATAATGGACAACTACATCAATTTGTGACAAACAAAAGGTTGCAATAAATTTGATAAGATTAACCATCAAGTGTAAGTGCAAAACACACCTATATTTCAACAAAGTCAATTCTTGTACACATTGTGGCCGCAATATGCTTGGAACAAGCCAAACACCTCGACATTTGTGAGTTGTCTCATGTATGACTTTTATGATGTCTTTTTCAATGATCTCTAGAGTCTTGTCATAGTTCCATGAAGAGCGAACTAAGACATCAATGTAGTAGCCAACATCGCCACTACTTTCCACAAAGACATCAATGCCCTCAAAGTTGAGAGTGATCAAACCCTTCTTGAGTTTGAAATTAGCACTCAATATTCCATCTCTGATGAATGAGTTGTGCAACGCCACCTTCCCAAAAATAAACACAAATCAACATTTGGCATCAATCCTTGAATTTTTCACTATTCTTCTTACTTGCAATGTCATCATGTCACTAACAACAAAATGTTCGCCATCCATTGACAAAATTACAAATACTAACACATATTGAACAAGTTTTTTAATAAATTGTTATTTTGAAAAAAACAAATTGGACCAACTAAATCATTTAAAATAATGTGCAAGCATGTTGATGCCTTACTTGGAGTCGAGGGAAGAATCCTGGAGTGAGGAAGGTTCGAATGCGATCCTTGCATTCAAACCTACGGCCAAGAAAAACCCACTTTGGATTTTGTTCCTGAGAAGGAGGCCATGCCAATTCACGGCTGCCTTCAACAATTTTTTCTCTCTCAGTAATAGAAATACTAGCATCCAATTTGGTTGGAATGTAAATCCCAGCATCCAAGTTGCCAGGAACTTGTTCATAACAAATGTCCAAATTAAGCATCAACCGCATGAGATCAATAGGTTGAAGACAGATACCCCCTTTGGAGGGAATATTTATAATGGCCCTTGACAAGGATTGTGCCAATATGCGCTCCATGTAAGGTTTAGTGGCAAACCCATTGTCAGTTTCATCTGGGGTGCCTCTAAAATTGATGAGAAACCCCATTACATCATGACAGAACCAGTTTGGATTGACAACAACAAATTCCAAATTTTCAAAATATATTATATCTCCTGTGTCGTGCAGATTTGCAGCTATTGCTTTCTGCCTCTTCAACACAACATTAGGCTCAACACGTTCGTGTTCATTACTTCCTTGGGTTAAAGTTGGCACTTCTTGAATGCAAAGGTCACAAAAGGTGTTCCAGTTTATCAAACAATCTTTTGTTCGATCAGCAAGTGCACGGCGCATGATTGCACATTGAGCAAAAACTCGTGGCATCCTTTTTAACAATTGTTGCGAACTTTCAAAGACAAAATCAAGCACTCGTCGCACATCATTTGTAGATCGAGCATTTAGTGCATGGATATCAGGAGAAATGTTCACAATATCTTTGAATGTTGTTCGTGCATTTTGAACAACTTGTTCTGCCCACTCAACAAGGTCATGACCACCATGAGGGTCTATATCAGCATGTGTCAAGATGACAGTCAATTGAGGGGGGAAAGCAATCGATGTTGGAGTGTTTGATGCTATGAATTGGAGCCAATAATTAAGTTCTTCCTTGAGCACTTTGAGCTCCTTGCGGGATCGATGTTTTTCACCCACATGCATCTCCCTCGTAGGGTCGAATAAGAACAAGAAAGAACAAGGACTGACAACATCACCAAAGTTGGGCATCATATAATCGTGGAAGGCGTGGTATTCCTCCTGCCCTGCAAGATCCCATATGGATACAACAATATCACTATCCTTCACCACAGAGATTTCAATGCCTCTGGTGCGTTCGTCTTGGTTTCGATGAAACAAAATGCCCTTGTTTCGATCTTGCGCCCAAGACGTGCTGAGTGAAAAAAGGGGGATACAAGCTACATGCCTTGAATGGTTTGGAGCATTACATCGCATCAATGATTGTCGCAATGCCGTTTTCCCTGCAAAAAGATCCCAAGTTATGCTCAATTCTTCAACATATTTGCCACTTGCATGCGATCTAGACGACTTCCTGAATATTACTAGGCAAGTAAAAAGAAAAAGAAATGGATATCTAATAGAATGGCCTCTCCATGGCAACTCGCTCAATATCCACCCTTGCTGGTCAAAATTTGTTCCAAAAATATAATGTGAGACATGACCTAGGGTAGATGTGAGCGACACTTGCCTGCTCGTGGAGAGCCACAAAGGAAAACTCTGGCACCTGTGGAATTGACCAATTGTGGATTCCAATTCCCAAAGGCTTCCCGAAATTTTTCATTCTGTTGCAACTTCTGCTGAATGGTAGTGAACCTATACTCACTTTCTGACAATGGAGTGTCTTGCAAGTTCAGATGTAGCCAAGATTTGGTTTCCAAGCAGTTTAGAATTGCGTCATAGACATCTTGTCGCTCCTGGACAGCAGAGCACCCGGACAAGTCAAGCAATCTGAGCGTATTATTTTGTTCAAGTGCTTGAAACAAAATGACGATGCATTCTGGAGGGGGTAAAGTCACAATTCTTCGGTACGGCTTGCTGCCAACAAACATTCGAGGAACTTTGGCTCGTCGAGAGGCTGCTACTAACTCATCTCGAGGTTTCTTTTCAGTGAGAACCAACTCCCGTATCGTCTGATTTGAACGAAGAACATTTGCCATAGTATTGACGAAGTCCACAGGAAGAACTAGTCTTGTGAGCGTCTCATTTGCATGGTGGTTGGAACGCGCATTGCGGGAGAAGGCGGCTAATACTGCATTCTCCACTCCCTCGAAGCTGTCGACGCATATGTCTTCGTTGCATGTTAGCTCCAGGCACCTCAAGTTGGTGTTCACTGCAAGCATTTCGAAGATTTTCTCCAGATGTAATAGCTGAACCTCAACATGGAACTCTATACTTAATTGTTCCAATAAGCATTGCGATCCAAAGACACTTGCAAGCTCACTCAGGTCCCCAAAATTCCCGTCTAAATGAATACCCAAGCGTTTCAATGTGGAATTTTGCTCTAGCATCACCCTCAAGCTTGTGTATGGACCTGCTACAGAACGCCATTCCGGAAACCGGTTGCAGACCGTCAAACTTTTTAGGACTTCATTAGATTGCAAAAGCGTGCAGAGGTCGTCCACCTTCAACATGTCAGAGCAAAACGCTACATCAAGTGATTTCAAAGTTTTGCTTGCACCAAGAGCACTTGCAAATCGTTCTCGAATATCACCACCTTTGAAGAATGCCGATTTTACACCCTCTCCTTTTTCCACCTTCAGCGCCTCCAACGTACAGGATGGTGACGTGAGTTCAGCTATCAGTTCTTCAACGTCGTTTACCTCTCTGAGAACCCTCACCTGGACAGCAGGTAGGTCCATGTCTTTCACCGAAAGACACAGATCGCAACTGCTGGATCAAGTTTAAAGACTGATACAAGCTATGCAAATGTTATGCAGGCTACAGGGCGGCCACGAGTACAAAACAAGCTTTGCAAGTCTTGCCTACCTACGACACTCTTTGCGTCCTTCCCTTCTTCACTTACATCCTCACAATGCAAAGAACGGAGCTTACTATGACCTCTAAAGCATGGAACCTAAACGCAGGGCTCAAAAGATTTGTCTGGAAGGAAGGAGAGAATTCAATCCCTACCGATTTTTGTGCTACTGTTTCTTCCACCCCACAGCGTGAAAGGAGGTCTCGATTCCATTATTTGGGCTGCAATCAATTATGTATGACAACTTGTGAATGGTATGAACGTTTTTCGCACATGACTGACTGTCAGATGGGGTCAGATTTCGGGAAAATATTAAACAGGTGAAAGGGAATGAATGCAGTCTGTACAAAAGTGCTGCTGCAATTTTTTTCTCCAGTCTGCCCAGTTGCCCACATCCATATTTTCTCAAGTGACACCCAGGCATGTTTTGCACTCGTAACCTCATATAATACGGCATGTTTTGCATTCGTAACTTCACATAACACGCCAAGTAACATGTTACATACTCCTTTAAACCCCTAATGTGTTCATAATGTGCAGAACATGGACCAAAAACATGCCTCGGCATGACAAGGTGAAAATAAACCGGGCAAATGGGCAGAATGGAGGAAAAAATGGCAGCAGTACTTTTGTAATGATTGCATTCATTTCCTCTGGCCTGTTTAATATTTTCCCAGATTTCGGGCCCTTGTAATTTTTGTGTTATTTGTTTTGGGGGTTCTTTTTTAACTTTTAACCAAGTAAAGATTCCCCATTGAGGCAATGGGTCATACCCAAGATCTAATGTATTGAAATTTCTCAGTCCATAAACGTAATCTTTACAGTTGGGCTAGTCAGGCAATTGGGCCCATTGTTGCACTCAGACTGTCACTCTTCATTATGCGTTGAACGGACGGATGCCGCTATCCCGTTATTCAGGCTGCAATCAATTATCTATAACAAGTTGTGAGTGGGTAACACATGACTGTCAGATGTGGTCCGATTTCGGGTACTTGAAATTTTGGTGGCGGGACACTACATCCGCCCCCCGTCCCCCCTATTCTACATGAGTTCTCAATATTCTGATGGGCGACAAATTGCAAGGATTTGGAGTTTTTGCATTTTGGCACATTACTTGTGATGCTTGTTATTACCCTAGTAACTTGGCCAATTCGACACTAATTACATTATTTTAAGAAATGTTGGAATTTTCAAATTTTATTTCTTTCAAATCAAAAAATATTGTGAAGGATAATAGTGAATATTTAGGAATATTCTATTGGTTGAAATAAAAATTTCAAAAGTAATTAATTATTCAAAGGACATGTGTTGAAATGGCCAAGGTACTACAGTATAAGCCAAGTCAAGATTGTCATCATGGCAAAGTTTACCCAAGACAGCATAACCTTGGAGCCCTACCTGGGTATGGAATACCAAAAGGGCCATACTTTTATCATATCCTTGTCTCCAGGAATATTTTATTAGCCTCAGTTAAATTCCATTAGCCTAGCATGGGGGATAGTATTGTACGTTGTTTTTTTTTCCTTCCCAAGAGCCTGTGATTTCAAAGCCCTTAAGAAGAGTTTTTTTAATTCCAAGCACATGGTTTTTAATTCTGAGTATAGGGTTTTTTTCATCCCAAGCACAAGCACAAGGTTTGGACTTTGGACCTGAAGAGGATGAGGTTTGGGAGCAGGTGAAGGTTCTACCAACCTCATCCTCTGTCAGCCCATCGTCACCATGTATGCATAGAACTTTCAAGCACAAAACCTTGTAATTGAACCCAAAAACCCTATATTGAAATTTTTTAAACCTGTGCTTAGAATGAAAACCACATGATTGGATACCCATGCTAGGGGCATTGTATAGCAGGCTCTGGAAAATATAATTAATTAAAAATTGAAATAATTAAAAAAGATAGATAGTATATCTGGATGCAGGTCTTATTATTGGAGTAAAGATGATTTTTGTGGTTGGGTTAGTGAGGCCATGGAGAATTGGGTTCCTATTGCACCCAGATGTCTCTTTTGAGGTTTATTTGAGTTTTGGGCGGGTAAACCCATTCTCCTGATATGCTTGTGGGTATATCATAGGGTAACTATATACAGGCTGGTAAATGTCTATGGGGTGTTTTTGTCTACCATTTTAATTATCCTATTTGGTTAGTATATTTTTACAGGGCTGCCACAAGTATAAAGCACGCTTTGCAAGTCTTCCCTACCTACGACACTCTTTGCGTCCTTCTCTTCTTCACTTACATCCTCACAATGCAAAGACCTGAGCTTACTATGACCTCTAAAGCATCGAACCTAAACGCAGGGCTCAAAAGACTTGTCTGGAAGGAAGGAGAGAATTCAATCCCTACCGATTTTTGTGCTACTGTTTCTTCCACCCCACAGCGTGAAAGGAGGTCTCGATTCCATTATTTGGGCTACAATTAATTATGTATGACAACTTGCGAATGGTATGAATGTTTTTCACACATGACTGACTGTAAGATGGGGTCAGATTTCGAGAAAACATTAAACAGGCCAAAGGAAGTGAATGCAGTCTGTACAAAAGTGCTGCTGCAATTTTTTTCTCCAGTCTGCCCATTTGCCCACATCCATATTTTCTCAAGTGACACCCAAGCATGTTTTGCACTCGTAACCTCATATAATACGGCATGTTTTGCGCTTGTAACTTCACATAACATGTCAAGTAATATGCTACATACCCCTTTACACCCCTAGTGTGTTCATAATGTGCAGAACATGGACTCAAAACATGCCTCAGCATGACAAGGTGAAAATAAACCGGGAAAATAGGCAGACTGCAGGAAAAAATGGCAGCAGTACTTTTGTACTGACTGCATTCATTTCCTCTGGCCTGTTTAATATTTTCCCAGATTTCGGGCCCTTGCAATTTTTGTGTTATTTTATTTGGGGGTTCTTTTTTAACTTTTAGCCAAGTAAAGATTCCCCATTGGGGCAATGGGTCATACCCAAGATCTAATGTATTGAAATTTCTCAGTCCATAAATGTAATCTTTACAGTTGGGCTAGTCAGGCAATTGGGCCCATTGTTGCACTCAGACTGTCACTCTTCATTATGCGTTGAACGGACGGACGCCTCGATCCCATTATTCAGGCAGCAATCAATTTTCTATGACAACTTGTGAGTGGGTAACACATGACTGTCAGATGTGGTCAGATTTCGGGTACTTGCAATTTTGCTGGCGGGACGTTAAATCTGCCCCCCCACCCACTATTCTACCTGAGTTCTCAATATTCTGATGGGCGACAAATTGCAAGAATTTGGAGTTTTTGCATTTTGGCACATTACTTGTGATGCTTGTTATTGCCCTAGTAACTTAGCCAATTCGACACTAATTACATTATTTTAAGAAATGTTGGAATTTTCAAATTTTATTTTTTTCAAATCAAAAAATATTGTGAAGGATAATAGTGAATATTTAGGAATATTCTATTGATTGAAATAAAAATTTCAAAATTAATTAATTATTCAAAGGACAGGTGTTGAAATGGCCAAGGTACTACAGTGTAAGTCAAGTCAAGATTGTCATCATGGCAAAGTTTACCCAAGATGGCATAACCCTGGAGCCCTGCCTGGGTATGGAATACCAAAAGGGCCATACTTTTATTATATCCTTGTCTCCAGGAATATTTCATTAGCCTCAGTTAAATTCCATTAGCCTAACGTGAGGGATAATATTGTACATTCTTTTTTTTTCCTTTCCCAAGAGCCTGTCACTTCAAAGCCCTTAGGAAGAGTTTTTTAATTCCAAGCACATGGTTTATAATTCTGAGTATAGGGTTTTTTTCATCCCAAGCACAAGCACAAGGTTTGGACTTTGGACCTGAAGAGGATGAGGTTTGGGAGCAGGTGAAGGTTCTACCAACCTCATCCTCTGTCAGCCCATCGACACCATGTATGGATTGAACTTTCAAGCACCAAACCTTGTGATTGAACCCAAAAACCCTATATTGAAATTTGAAAACCTGTGCTTAGAATGAAAACCACATGCTTCGATACCCATGCTAGGGGATTTGTATAGCGGCCTCTGGAAAAACTAATTTATTAAAAATTGAAATAATTAAAAAAGATGGATAGTATATCTGGATGCAGGTCTTATTATTGGAGTAAAGATGATTTTTGTGGTTGGGTTAGTGAGGCCATGGAGAATTGGGTTCCTATTGCACCCAGATGTCACTCCTCTTTTGAGGTTTATTTGAGTGCTGGGCGAGTAAACCCATTATCCTAATATGCTTGTGGGTATATTGCAGGGTAACTATATACGGGCTGGTAAACGTATATGGGGTGTTTTTGTCTACCTTTTTTATTATCCTATTTGGCTAGTATATTTTTATACTAACCCTGTCTTTGTTTTACCTGGTTAGTACATACCTAGTTGAGGTTTACCTTTACACAAAGGAGGGTAATTGTTTTGAAGATGATGAATATGAGTATTTATCGAAATCATCGCATAGCATATATGCATTTTCATATTTTGTAATGCATGTGGTTATGATGAATTTTTTCAAACTATGATGACTAACTATAGAGTCTTATTTTTATTTTTATCGTTTTCATTTTATTCATTGAATTAATTACCTTGAAAAACACTTTTGATATCTTTTGAAGCTCCAGAGTACAAAGTTTAAGAACTACTCTTAATACCCAAAACCCTACAGAATTTAAGAATCTTCCTGTATTTTGGTGACATGCTAGAACTTATTGTCTAAATATGTCAATTCCAGAATTGTTTTCTTCAAAATCTTGTGATTTTGGCACATTAATCCTGGATATATACTCTATAGCCTGGCTGATGTATAATTTTTAAATTTTGTGATTGCACTTATCCAGCTGATACATTATATTTATATGCCCATTCAACACCAATGTTAACGCTTAATTGACATTTCACCATAGTTGTCACACTCCAAAAAAATCACAAAAATGCTTAGAAGTCACATCAAATACTGAAATTTGGAAAATTCAACTCAATCAACTTGTTAATGACTTCAAATTGGATGTTTCCATAAAAAAAGTTACAAAAAATAAAAAATTGCCATTGTTGAAAGTTTGGAGTGTACTAAGGAGAGGTTTATGATCGAATAATTCAATACAATGAAGTGCAGCCCCACAAAACTCCAAACACCTAGAACCTATTCACATTACACATTAAAATTATAAACAACTCTTCTAAACCTTAATGAGGTAGTCTTAAGACCATTCCCTCCAGAACTTAGACATAGATGATCATGTGTAAGTACGTGACAAGGTTTTAATGTTAAAGACCAAACTTGAATATTCAAAATTATGTGTGTCCCTTATGACTTAAGGTTTTGGATGTACCATACTATGGCATGAACGTTTATGACCAAATATCACTAACATGTTCAAATATAAAAAATATTTTTCTTTGGAGCACAGTTATGAAATGAAGTGGAGTTTTTGCATATAATATTACCTGAAAGTTATGGTCAATTCTTTTCGACTAAAATACAACTCTAGTTACAAATTAATTGTGATTATTCATCCCTTCCTCTATTTAAAGCAAACAAAATGTGTTTAATTCCTACCCGAAAACGTAGCTTGAATTCATTTCATACAACTCATGTTTTGAAGATGTGAAAAATTAGATTCACAATCCATGATCAAAAAAAAATTCAAATTTGATCCTAATCCAAAATTTGACATGTAAATTTTAGAAACAATCCATTGAAATTGCAACACAAACTAAATAAAATTCACAATTTCAAAAAGATTCTTTAAAGATGGTTCAATTATAAGAGTTATTATTAAAACACATTGAGAATTTTGTTACTTTGTTTGGATCTTAGATAATAGAAGTCTTATATAAACACATATTAAAGGCTCCTAATGCAGGTTTAGCCACAAAATGACAAATCTACAAATTTCATATTGTTTTCTAAGCATATATTATTGCTTTGGATAAGAATTACATTCATTGCACCCATAAAAAATGAGGTATACACATTCATGCTTTTTACCACATGTAGAAATGTTATTTCAACCAAACTTGAAATTGGTGTTAAAGGTTTCATTACCAGTTTAACAATGATATATAAACTTGCATTGTCATATCATCACAAACATTCCAACATGATTGGCACTCCATACTTGGGATTCAAAGCACCCTTAGAACATGGAACATCAAATAACTAATAGAGAGGTGAAAATTAAATTTTTGCAATATCACAATTAATACATGTTTTGCCCTTCTCCCATGTAGAATCTTGGTGTAAAAGAAAATGGCATAAAAGCTAAGGGGTGTTTGGTTGCCTTTGCAACACCATCAACAAATCATTATGGCTTGAAGCAAGTACATTTGTTCCCCATAGCTTTGGATCACCGAGAATGGCAAGCCTAAGAAAATATAAGGTTTGTCCTTTTGGGATGCCTAGGTCTCCTAACCTTACATCCAATACTTATTTTTAAGATGATCCAAAATGCGTGGAAATAATGAATCACCTTAATTAAAATCATAATTTACTACGCCCCTATTTGTTTCACCATATTAATCAATTAGTTGTGTTTGAAGATGTGCATTGAAGAGAAAATTCAAATGGATGGACAAAAGAAATTCGTTGAACATGTTAGCACCAAATGGATGATCGCCATGTCCACACATTCTATGACTTCAACATGAGCAAGTTCTTGCCAAATGGTGACATGCTAGTAGCACACGATCTATGTGAAGAACGTTGCAATTGTATTTTGTCTTGCCAAAAAGAATGTCTTACAATTATCCATTAATGGTTGCATGCCAAAATGGACCTTTCCACCCTTTGCAAAAGTTTTTTTGATGTTAGATTGAACAAATCATTTTTATATGAAGCATTCTTGGTCATAGTCACCATAACTCTCTGTGATTACATAATTTCATTAAGAAACTTTGAAATCACAAATTCGGTCATAAGCATTTTGATATTTAGTGGTGTGGGAAGAATATTGCAAAATACACATGACAATTAATTTAGCAATACAACACATAAGGAATATAAAAAACTTGAAAAGTTACAAAGTTTTTGAAATGATGTGGTGTTTATGACATGGAAAATGATGATAAATGTTACAATCATGCCATAACCTAAAATAATTTTATTGAACACAATCGCCATTTCCAAATTAGGTCAATATATGATAAAATTGATCAAATGAACCTATATCATGGTATTGCACCAAATTTAAGTCTTTGAATTGTAAGATTGACAAGTGTAAGTTGGTGTCCAAACACTCTCTTTCCTTTTTCATTGCTACCCCAAATGTTGCACATGCAATTATGTTAGCTATCATTTGTGTCCTGTAATTACTCATTTCCAACTTCACACAACCTCCATTATCCCCTACTTTCTCTTCCCATTCATTTGCCATTGACAACATACTTTCTCCATTACTAGTACCATTGCTTATGCATAAAAGCAAGGCTAGTCCCAAAAAGTTAAAAAGCATGAGGTATATATCAATAATATCTCACTAATCCATGAAGAATAATGGACAATAGACACAAGTATGGTAGGAAGAGGTAGCTTTGTTACAATCTAACCCTTATCAAAAACTCATGGTTTGCACCAAAAAAGGTGGACAACCTCAACAACTTTCAATGACATTTTCAATAGTCTCAAATGAATATGAAATATTATGTTTTCAAGCATATAGAAAAAGGGTCATTCTTCAAATGATGCTTCATTTCAAAATAAAGTTGAAAATTATTTCTAAACACTCATCATAGATATTTGCAACATGACACCTTGAACGTTTCTTTATGGAAGGCACAATTCACAATTTGACAGTGGAAAGCCCATTCTTCTCCATCAATTGTGATCAAGCCTTTTCCCATAAGTGCGTTCAATATTTAACTTGCAATTGAGGCTTTGTGAACATATTCTTGTTTATCAAAACTTTTTTGACATGATCAAGTTATGGTATTTTGATCCTCACTTCCCATTTGAACCCCCACATATGCCTTTTCTTGGCATGCAATCTTTCATGTTCTTCATTGTTAGATCTAAATTCACAAAATCAAACCATTGCAACATAAAACGCAAAGTTGTGGTTTATTCATTAATCAAAAGTCTAGCTTGTGTCAAAGGCCCAACAAAACAAAAGCACATTAATACCACTAATCATAATTATATTTTTCCAAGGTACTTTATTGGTAAAAAAAAATTTGTGTGAAGGTTGCAAGTTCATTGTAAAATAATCTCAACATTAATGTCAACTTCTCATGGGTGATCTACTTCAAATTTGTCAAGCCAACCATTAGAGAATGTGAAACTAAGATTGAGATGTTTATAAATTAAAGGAAGGTGAAACTACCATCTTAGTCCCAAATAGTGTTAATATTCCCACCTACATTGTTGAATGTGTTGACATGATCTTTGATTTGAAAATGGAACCAACTATTAATAATGTAAGTAATAATTTTGGAGAAGGCATAATAGTCCAAAAGGCAAAGTATGATCAAAAGAAAGAATAACAATACATTATGTTTTGACTAGTGTCAAATATTGTTCAAGTCTTGCATTAAAAGTTCAAAGAAGACAAATGTAAGGTGGTTTTTAGAATTAGGGATAAATACCTATTAATTATCAACTAAAGTATACATGTACCCACTTACCCATTAATATCAAAAAATTTAAATAATCAAATTTAATATATAATCACAGTCCTAAAAAATATATATGAAAGATTGAAAACAATTGGTGGTTTTTTTTTCTTTCCCCATGAAAACTATTAGCCTTAAATATTTTTTGAAATAATTAAAATTGGAAATTATTTTATTTTGAATAGTTTTTAGAAATTGAAACCAATAGGTCTTTGATTCTTGAATAGTTAAAGAATTTGAACTGATGATTTTTTAAAAAATTGGAAGGATTACACATTTTGTAGTATCCACTTGGGTGAAATATTGGCACCTACACTAATACCTTCACCTTGTTGAATGAGTTCTCTTTTAGATAAATGCTATATTTGTTGATGGAAATTTTTAATTTGGATGGAAAGACCTTAATTTTGTCCAAGGACCATATACATATTTATGATGTTTAAAAGTTGTTAAAAGAACTTTGGGATGTTTGCCATGGTGCCAATGGTGAGTTTTGGTTCACCCAAGGGATGATGGTCAAATAGATTAGGTGAATGTTGGGCCCTTTTTCTTCTTTTTTTTGCTCTATATACCAAGTAGGATTCCCAAAATCAAATGGCATTATCAAGTTTAGTCAAATGGCATGATCTAGTGTAGATGTTTGCCAAGTGTTATTTGAAGGGTATGAATTTAATTTATAAACTTCCTTTTTTGGTTGAAATGAAAGATTCCATTGTAGAAAAGGTATTGGTGTAGGAAGAAAAGGCAATTAAGAGGACAACCAACCCTAGCTGTTGCAACCCTAACCTTGAGCTCGCGATTAAAACAAGGGTTTGCAAAGGTGCAGGCCAAGAGTGAGCCCGGGAGTCACATTTCATGCTCCTAGGAGTGCAAGAGAGTGTGAAGGAATGAACCTCCACACTCCCAAATGAACTCCCATTTTGGGAATTAAAGTCCCAATGGACTTCCAAATTTTCAGAGGGCAATTATAGGGGTCAAAACTCATTGGATTGAAAAGTTCATTATATTATTGGAAAGCTCTTGAAACGTAGATGTCTAAAATGGGCTCACATGACCCATTTGGGTACTTAAAACACAAGTTATGGCCAAAAGAAGGGCCATGAGTCAAATGGGCAATTTGACTCCCGACCACTAAAAGTCAAGAATTTCCCTGATTCTCTTGCATGCAAGTGGCGTGTCACATACTATTGAAAAGCTCTTGACGAGGGCTATAACTTTTCTTCAGATCTCATTTCAATTGGAGGTCTACACACAAAGTTATGGGTCTCCAAATTCACGGGATTCCCAATTTTGGGAATTTCGAGACTCCCACTTGGGAGTCCCGGGACCAAATGACATTTGGGTGTTGGTCCCATGGCCAAACACATAGTATACTATGAGGGGGAAGGTGATGGCTTCCCCCAAGTCCGAGCCGTGGTGAGTCTTGTGAATCTGTGTTTGTCTGTGGCTCGTCTGTGAACCAAAAGTGCTCTAGCTATGCACTGACCAAGTTGTTGTTTGGTTTGTGCAAGTCCGTGTGAGTAATTGAGTTGCTTGTCAATCTTCCTAGTCCCCATCCCGGAACTCTAGCACGCCCTTCTACCTCCAAAGTGCTGCGAACCAAGGAACGCGCCCCAACTCCTTCTCCTTCTGCTTCTATCTTCACCTTTGGACTTGCAGTGAATCCATCAAGAAGCTTGGGGGTGCGTCACAAACTAAGAACATTAATTACCAAATAAAATTACCATTCACCAATAGTTGATAACACCACCTAATTTTTTTACCATTTCATATAGCATGGTGAAGGCACCAAATGTTATCAAAATACTCAAATAGTTTGTTTTTTTCTTCAAGATGTAAGTCATGATCTATTGCAATGTGTGTTGCCACTCAACACAACCGTAATAAAAAAAACCCTTTCATATTACCTTCCCTAACTTAACGTCCCACCATCTATTGTTATTGCAAACAATAGCATTCATTTCAATCCAAATGGAACATAAAGATACATCCCAAAGTAAAGTCCAAATAAAGCTAAACATCCTAAGGCTATTAGGTAACCTTTTGTTAAACAAACATTGCTTTCCAAATGCCAATAGAGTTGGTAGGCAACTTGAAACTACATAGGAAACTAAATGCCAGCTCCCAAGTTTTTTTTGCTTTCAAGCATTGCCAAAACCTATGCATTGTTGACTTAAGCATCAAGGAGTTGCATGAAGTGTATTCTAGTTGGATGTTGTGATTCACCTTGGCCCTCCATGTATTACCATCAAAGGTTTCATGCCATGCACGGACCAAATGAATTCAAAATTTTGTTTGATTTTCCATTTTATCCATTCATCCTTCCACTTTAATTGAAAACTTGGTGGGAGGATTTGCTACCATTTTGCAAGCATGTCATGAATAAGGGTCTTCTTTGGATTCAATAGTTGTATTGTTAACTTTGCTCTATGTCCTATCATTTCTACCAAGCTATCCCATCGCCATAATAGAGGGTCAAAGATTGGTTTAATAAAAAATCCATAGAACAACTTGAAAGTTTCAACTCAAACTTGGTCATGCACAAACTCTAACTATCCTTAGGGAGCCCATGAATATTCTTTTGCAATTTCGTGGGTGTAGCAACCCTAATGTGGTTCCAACCTTGGGATTTCAACCTTGGTTTGAAGGACATACTCCAATTTAGATCAAAACTATTTTGAAATACAAAAAACCTCAACTAGGGTCTATTTTTTAAAAATTGTACATACTTACCTAGACCCTAACTTTTGTTTCAAAATTTTCATAAATGCCTACCCACACTCACAAACTTTTACAAAAGTAAAGATGAATGATATCATCCAAATATGTATTTATATAGGGGTACTCATTATTTTATTATATATATATATTTTTGAAAGGAGCCATTTGATAAACAAATGCGGCCCACAATATTTGATGACCTCCATGAGGTCATGTACATGTCCATTAAGCCATATGAAGGCATTGAATCCTTCAAAGATTGTGGGAAAAAAAAGTGGTTGAAAGCTTTGAACAATATAAGTAGGTGGTGAATCATGGACAATATTTTTGGCTTACTATTGTCAATTTGGTATGTAAATGCACTTTCATTATTAGATTGTTGTTCTTGATTATCTTACATAAGCAAAAAATTTCATCCCTTTAGTTATTTTGAAAACAATCCTACTTATGTCCTTTCATGCATTGTGTGTGTTGTTGTAGAATTGTGGATGATCGATCTTCGACAACTATCACATTCCAACCAAAATACATAAGCGAGCATAGAGTCTTAACATGGGGCATTAAAGCGTTGGTTTTCCATTGAAACAAAAGGACTTAGAAAATGCCACATTGATTGGTTAGTATAGATGCTAACCACAACAAAAGCACAAACACTACATGCACACAATGAAAAAAAAAGGTTTTATCCAAAACAAGGTTGTGGAGCACATCATTAAGGCAAGCATTGAAAATGCAACATTGATCCCACCTACCAATATTCTCCACCCCACCTTTGAAGGTGAGAAAGCATGATGGAATTTGGATGGTTTGAAGTCAAAAGCATCCCAATGTTCTTTACAAACTTCAATCCCCCTTCACTGAATATGCATCTTGCACATGTGAATGGGCAATTTGTGGAAATTTGTGCAAACAAGTTCTTGTTCTCCTAACAAGTACCAATATTATCCAAGAAAATATAGAGCATTGTGGAACATGGTTTGGATCTAATTGAGAAGGTTTTCAAGCCATGTATATAGGCCTAGGGTATTTGCAACTTGATGATGGAGCTTCAAATGATGAAAATAATGAAGATTTTCAAGTAAAGGAATAAAAAATCATTGACATTAGTGGCCTCATCATGACCACAAATGTCAACGTCCTTGATACAAATGTCACTTCAAACATAATTAGTCAACTTGCACCCATGGAAAAAGAATTATTTCGATTACAAGATGTAATGCAAGAGATCACCAATGCATGCAAAGGTGGTGGAGTCCAATTATATGACCATGCCACATCGTTATTGAAAATTGTTGCATCAAATATTCGAAACATTCAACTTACTCGAACCAATTACACCCAAGAATGGTCTTTCACCGTGTGGATGATGGCAAGGGCAATTCAATTAATTGAATGAAAAATTGGCATGAATCCATGCTCAAGCATACATACACTTGTATTTAAACAAATATTATGAATAAATAATGTCCAAAATGTTGAAGACTTATACATGGATATCCATGACATGCCATGAAATCCACTATTCATACACCAATATAATAGTATAGGAATGGGTGTGAAGAATTACAATGTCACTATTGTTAGTGATAAGTGTTAGTGCTCATTGACCAAATGGTATGATAAAATGAAATTCCTTTCACAACCTATGAGGTTTGATTGGGTTGCATTAAATTTACTTAGAGGAAAAAACAATCTATTTAATACTAACTAGTGGTACCCGTGACCTTCGGACACCCGTGGCTACGGCACTCCAGCCACCCCGAACGCGCAGTGGTCCCGATCGACGTTGTGCAGGTATCAGAACCAGCCGTGTGTACCCTCAGGTTATTAGTCCAGGTATTTACTCCCTTACTCGACGTGAGAAAACCCAAAACCCTGGTTCTGACATTTTGAACCTTGGTTCCCGAAAGTTTTGGAAATTTCCGAAAACACGCTCCTCTATATATCTGCTGGTTCTTTCGGTAGTGGGGGGGGGGGAGGGGAAGGTTTCTATATCCGCCTCTGGTGTGGTGGGAGAGGGATGCAATTCGACCGTCATTCCTACCCTTCGGATGGCTGCAATGCTTTGTGGAAATGGTTTGTACACGAAAAC